>CEVZ01153150.1_pt1 | contig 11786 bp, 7 predicted proteins | sample 361371 | NCBI WGS metagenome assembly CEVZ01 (sample SAMEA2620217, study PRJEB7988) | marine metagenome | isolation source: saline water (ENVO:00002010), including
TAAATGGTTACATATCCCCAATATTTAGCTTTATCGATTTTTGCATTGTTGGCTTTTAAATCATTTAACATCGCTAACTGATTATCTCTATCAGCCTCAATCAAATTAAACCTACCAACATAAGATACTACATTCTGTAGTTCTTGAGTTAGTCCAAATGCAACTCTCTTTTCAGCCAATTCAGGATATCGTTCTTCAACTTCTTTGTTGAACTTTACCTCTACGATTTTCAATCCGTCAACTTTAGTGATTTCCACTTCATCAAGTGATTTCTGTTTCTCATATTCACCAACATATTGTTCGGTTGATACTGATGCGGCACACCCTATAAAAACCATTGCAAACAACATTGAGAATAGTTTGTTCATTTTTTATCTCCTCTTGTTTCCCATCCATAAGGTCGTTTTTTATTATATCCCTTATGATGAGATTTTTTTGCTGATTCATGTCCAATCCAAAAAGAAATACCACCAATAAATACATAACTTAAAACTCTATGTGTTTTCGTTGGTTTTTTGACTTCATATCTTTTATGATTTAATGCTTTCATATGAGCTCTTTTATGTGCTGCTTCAAATTTTTTCCACTCAGCATCTTGAGCTCCCATCCACATTCTCTGTCCCCAAGAAAGTTTATTCATTTTTTCTTGTGCAAGATTTTGTCTCATTTCTCTTTGTTCTTGTTTAGTAATTTCTTTATCGGTTTCTGTTTGTTGTCCGAATAAAGGAATCATTAAACACATTAGTACTAATAGTTTTTTCATAGTACTCCTTTCTAAGACCTATCTGAAATCAGATAATGGGTCTTTAAGTAATTTCTCCAATCGTTTAATCTCACCATTTACTTTATCAATCTTATTTTCAAGTTTGATAATATCACCATCATAAGATTTAACTTTTGGATTTTTTAATTTATCAACTTTATCACGAAGATATTTTAAGTCCTCATCGTACTTAGCAAATATCTCGTCATAAGAATTGAATTTTTCTGTTACAATCTCAATATCACTCGCATCCGCAAATCCTTGTACTACTTCTTCCAATGAATCAATACGGCCAGTAAAACTATACCAACCAGCAATGACGGTAGAAAGAAAAGTAACAATAGCAATAATATTTTGTATTGAGATTCCAAATTTTTTTCCTTTAACCTCTTCTAAAAGGTTCTCTGCATCAACTATGTCCTTTGCCATAACTAACTCCTATTTTAACAATTGCAGCACTGACAACCACAGCCAGAACCACAATCACATTGTTTACAATTACACATTTTATATCTCCACATTAATTGTTAATTGAAAAGTATTACTCAATGGAAATACTTCATCACCTACGATGTATCCTATTTCAACATCATAACTTCCATGTCCAAATCCTAAACCAAAAGATGAATAATTTAACTGATGTTCTACATCATTAAAATATCCCAAGTTTGCAGAAATTAAATTTTTATAATTATATTTTAATCCCTGTCCGTGTGTATGATAACCATCATACAAATTCCATTGGTTAAAGAAAGTAAATTGTTTTACTGGTACTGAAAATCCTACATTAAAACTTGTTGGTAATTCAGTACGAAAGTTACTAAACTCTGGTGCATATCCAAAGTTATTAATCATTATATCTAAATCAACTCTTTCCCATAAGTTATTGAAATGTAAACCAGCATCTACAAGTATTCCTGTAGCTTTTTCTGTATGTAAAGAATGGTTAACAATCTTACCACCAAAACCGATAGATATATTTTCTAATCGTTTTTTCTTATGTAGTAATTCTGTTCCCCATCCAACATATCCAACAACTGAATATGGATTAAATTGTCCTGATATAATACCATATTCGTCTGCAATGTTTTGTTCACCATAATCAAAATGTAATAAACTAAAAGTAAAGTTTTTCCATCCAGCACCAATATAATTATATCCCATATCATCAGTAACATTTGTTAACCAATTTACTCGTGTAAAACTTAAATCAAATAAAGTATCTGTATCAAAGTAATTACGAGCAGGATTATGAAATGCTAATGATTGATTTCCTAAACTTGCTTCTTCTGCAGTAGGAGCTAATGTTAGTATTCTATTAACTTGTCCAAATAAAGAACTCATTAATAATAAACTTAGTAATATATTTTTCATCATCATTTTCCTATTTCACGACAGTAAATTTGTTCGCTTTAATTCTCTTATCTGTTTGTAGTACAAAAATGTAAACACCTGGTTCTAATGATTGGTGTTCTTGATAAACACTTTCTTCAGGTAACCAAACACTTGGTTGGTTATTAAAATCAAATGTATGAATACCTTGTTCTACTTGTTCATCTAATAATGCACCAACATATTGTCCCATTGAATTTAAAATGTAAATTTTAACATCCGTTAATTCATCTATATAGAATTGGAACTTAGTAGTTTCATTAAATGGATTAGGATAGTTATAAGTTATCGCATCATCATCTGGTTCTCCACCACCGAATGCCCAATACTTATTCCATACTAATACTTTACCACTTTCTCTACTTACTAATAAATCTTCACCACTTGGATTACCTGCTGCATGTTTTCCTACAAATTGTACATCTGCTTCAGTCCATTCTGAATCAGGGAAGTTTGCTTGGAATATCATCTTCAAAGCAACCATTGGCTCATTAATCCAATAAGTTTCAGGTGCGTTACCTGGTGAATAATCCATACCACCAAATGAAACTTTTTGATATCCAATATCATCAGCCTCGTGTACATTCACATAAGTAAACCACGGGCCTGGTAAAACATCTGTTTTCATATCAATGAATTTTAATTCATTAGTATTAAATTCTACTTCAAATTCAAATCCAGCAACATTAATATTTTTCATCTGTTCTGGAGTAATATAAAATGGTACTTCTATTTGGTCACCACTTTGAACTCTGACTGTTGAATCTGCTGGCATTGAGAAAAATACATCTGGTGTTTCTGTAGCAATTTTATTTGCCCAAGTGTTAGGTGGATTTCCCTCTCCCCAACGATAGTATGTATCACCATTAACATCAATGTATCCATTACTATCATCAAAATCAGTAGTAGCAGAAGTTCCATTAGTTTTTACTTTTGTACCTGTTGTATTGATATCTCCTGTAAAGAAGTATGCCCAATCAGGTAAAGTTAAATCTGGGTTAGCATCATTCTGATAAGTAGAATTACCTGCACCCAATGATACACTTAATGTATCTAATCCAGTCTGAATATCATTCATCAATGGATTTGTTACTTCTATCTGTCCAAATGTTAAAGTAGTATCTTGGTCAAAATCATCATCCTCAAAGACAGTAAATTCATATTTCTGATTTCCCCAATCTTCATACCAAACATATGGGAATGGTTGATTGTTTTCTTTTAAAGTATCAATCGTACTCCAGTTCTCATATGAGTTACCATTTAAGTGTGTGTAGTTATCAAATATCTGTGATACATATGCCCATAAGAAATATGAATCATTTAATTGGAATACATCATCACCATCAACATCACCAATAAAATATTCTACAGCGTTTAATGTATCAACACCTGTTACACTCTTAAACTTATTAGATTGAAAATTAAATGAAGCAATAGCATCATTAATATTTGTAATTGCATATCTATCTAATTCAGATTGATTATGTGTTTCAATATCATCAGCATCATCAGGTGGATAAAACGATACACGATAGTAATTGTTTCTTGGTAATTGAATATTAAAATATCCCCTATCATCTGTATAGGTTGAATCATAATAACTAATTCCTAAGAAACCCTCACCAGGTAAAGTTTGTGCTGCTGTAGTTCCTTTGTTATCCCACCAAAATGTAGATGTACCATCTCCGATAACATCATCGGTTGCTGTTGATTCATCGGTTAAATTTGATACATTATCTATATCTTCAATGTTATACCAATTTGAATTTTCATCAGGGTTACTTTGGTCTAACTCAAATCTAAGTTTCCAGTATGGATATGTTTTATCATCATTAATACCATTTCTTTGTACATATCTAAAGTATCCCTCTACATCTAATAGTTTTGGATGTAGTGTAATATCACCACGAGCACCACCATCATAAGTTTCTTCTGTTCCCCAATTACCATCTATATAAACTTTATAATCTAATAGATAATCATCCGAGGCATATGTGTAATATCCCATTCCACCATTATATAATGTTGGAACTCTAAAAGATTGTGGTGAAAAATTATCATTTACATCTTCTATTTTAAAATTTAATTTTATTAATTGTTTTTGAACTCCATTACCACCACCAAAAGTAAAATCATTACCATTGTGTGATACCATAGTAATTCTTAACCAATCATAACGATTATTAGCTTCTGATATTTCTGAATCTGCAGTTTGTAGTGAATCCACATATCCAACATTTGAATAGTGAACAACTTCATAAGAGTAATCTGCTCCTGCAGTTGAATCACCCTCTGTTGCACTTGATAAATGTGAACCCTTTAATACTTCCGTATCATCGTGGTCCCAATCAATCAAATCATTATCAAAAATTATATCTAATCTAAAGGCTGTAACATCTGCACCATTATCATCAAGTGTAACTTCCATTGTCATTACACTATCCCTAAATGCATCAAAATTATTATTATATAATGCAGGATTATTTATATCATCTGCAAGATATGTTTGTAGCTGGAAAGTTTCCGATTCTCTCCACCAAGTTTTAGGCAAACTATATTCACCCGTTTGTTTAATTCTGATTATTGGTTCTTGTCCCCACGATATGGAAAGAAACATAATTAGAACTAAAGTCTTTAAATAATTCAACATTTAAAACTCCGTTATCTGTTATTCTATGTGTGTTAACCTTCCGTTTGCGGGTATGCTAGCGGATTAATTTTAGAGAACCTATTTTAGCTCCTATAATAAATATTATATATAAAAATAAAAGTATGTGTTACACATCAAATCTTACAACTACCGAAGTTTGTGTTTCTTTTGATATCCTTATTGGTTTTGCTAATTTACCAACTACCAATAATTCATTATTATCATTATACAAACCGACCGTTGTTAGATAAGGTTCGAATTGAGAATGTGTTACGAATCCCTCATACTTTGTTGCTGCATTATATTCATCCTTAAAACTACCAGTCCCTTGACCAGTTGGGTCTGAACCAGCTGGGAAAAATTGTGATATATTATTTGAGCCTTTTCCTATTGATATACTACCACTTCTTTGAAATGTTGTACTTATATTTGTAGTGCCATTATATTCATTAGGTTCTAATGTAACTATGTATTCATACTCATAAATTGTTTGAGTAGATTTATATTTTAAATCGTGTCCAGTATCAGTTCCAGCATTCCACAATGAACCCGTATCTGTGATTACCAACATTCCATGCTCATAGAAAGCATTTCCAACTTGTGAACCACTTCCATTTGCATCTGCTTTATCATAATCCCAAGAAGATGATTTATATGCTGCAAAACTTGCTGAGTAATTATAATCATAAAGATTTCCATCACCATCATCTCGTATATCATATGTAATACCACCAGTAGTTATATCCATTTGAACACTACCTGGTTTTATCTGTTCACCAAATAAGTTTCTTGGTATTGTGAATACCCTTGCACTTCCGTGTAATACTTTTTTTGTTTTTGTATAATTGTTACTACCGAAAGTTCTAAGTGGTTCATCATTTTCATAATACGCATTCTTAATCATAAAGTAATTTGGAATATCGTAATATGTACCAAATTCAAATCCACCACTTGCTTCTACATATCTACCAAAACTTTGTGATGCAGCCGAACCTGTCATAAAATTATAAATAGAACCACTTACTGCCTTTAAAGCAAGATGCCCACTCCCACTACTTTTATTCGTAAGAGTAAAATCCTTATATACTTTAAAAGGTCTGATTGACTTATCTGATGGGTCAATGTTTTTTAACATTATTAGTTTCCCTTAGAAGTCAAGTTTTACTTTTATAATAGCTTCTCTTGAATAAGATTTTAATATTGGTTTACTTAACTTTGCAACTGCTAAAAGTTCATTATCATCATTATAAAGTCCCACTTGTGTAATGTACACTTTTGGGTCTTTAAAGAATGTTGAATTTGTTAATGAACCATCTGAACCAGTAAAGAATGTTGGGTTAGAACTAAAGTTATATCTTTTGTTATTCACCCTACAAAAGAAGTTTGTTGAACTAATTTCTTCTTCTCTACGAACTTGGAATTTTCCACCAGTTACAATCTTGTTGAAAAACTTTTTAGGATTATCAGCAAATGCATCTGTATTTCTACCTGTACCCATTCCAGCAACATCATCCATATGAGTTGCGTTTAATAATATAATTCCTAAGTCTGGATAGAAAGAACCAATTGAACCACCTGTCTGAGATGTTGCAGCAGTATTAATAACTCCTGTTCCAGTTTCTAATGAACCTGTAACAACATTATAAACTCTACCACCCTCATTGACAGTTGGATTATTTGTAGCACCACTATCATCTATCAAGTGTGTTGTACCAACAACTAATTCCCAATTGCCTGGGTCAATCTTTTCTCTCATACGAGCTCTGTTGAAACTTACAAAGTAAAAATCTTCAGATGCTGATGGAGCACTTGTGAATGTAAATTTTTCAGTTAATGGTGGTAACAATACATTAGAGAATTGTCTATACATTGCTGCTGAATCTCTACCGCCTGTGGTTAACTTTGTAGTATTACCAGCAGAACCACTACCATTAAAATGTGCATATCCAAGTGCAAATTGTATTTCTGCAGTTGCTGCATTAGTAGCAGGGTCTTGATGATAAATCTGTAAATGTGAACCAGTTGCCTGTCCTTGTGAAGATGCAGTATAGAAAGAAGTTAATGTTCCACTTCCACCACTAAAAATACCACTTGAGATTTTTACTCTTTGGTTTTCTACTACATCATTTTGAAAATCGAATCTTGAAAATACTGACATCACTTACTCCTTATAATGTGCTCTGGTCGGCTTTTATCGTTACTGCTACATTATATGTTGCACCTGTTGATAATCCCACGACCGTTACATTGGTTGAAGTCTCTGAAGTTACTGAACGAGATACGAGATTAACTGATTTACCTTGTAGAGTGATTGAACGCTTTCTCTCTTCTTCATTTAGGAATACTGGTGTTGTTGCACCTGTGTTCACTTGTAAATCTGCTATATCTTCTTTTTCAATGAAATCAAATTCTTTCATTAATGCTGCTGCACCGAACTTCTGTGCTGCACCTAATTTACCCATACCTTTCATTCCTCGTTTCTTCTTTCTCTTTTTCTTCTTCTTAACAATTACTGGTGTTAAGTTAGCGATAGTAGCATCGTGTAATACGAAACTATATCCTGCTTCTGCATCACTACCATTTCTGGTATTTGGTGTAATGGTTTGGGTAATCCCAGGTCCATTGAAAACCAATGTTGGTGATGGTACTTCCAAGATTGGAAGTTTTGCAGTATTCTTCGGTAAAGAAACTAATTTATATCTCATAATTTGGTTCTCATCTACAAACGCTTCTAATAAAGGCATGTTTTCTATTACTGCTCCGTAATAATTAGAACCATTTGGATGAGCGGTATCCCATAAACGATAATCAACTTCATCATCTGATAAAGCAAATTTCGTTATTTTAAACTCGTCTTGCCCCCTTGCCAGTAATTCTCGACCTTTTTTGGTAAGAACAGCATCGACGGTTACGCTTGTGTTATTTAAAAATCCCATTGTTTTTACTCCTATTGATTTGAACTAAGATGGATTGCGTTCATTATATAAATATAAGAATCCAAAGTTTTTACTCAACTTTTAACTTAGAATCACCAGGTTCTTGTGTTACCAACTTGGTAGGTGTGGTAATTGTTATTTCAACTGGTTCTCCGCCATCTATAGTATTGTTTTTTGTTAATAATTGTCCTTTGTAAAATAATCTAAATAATGGTGAATCATATGCTTGACTCTGATATGAAGTTCTTTGATATGATGCACTAAATTGATAATTTCCGTTAAATTCTGTATGATAACCATATCCCTTCGCTATAGAATCTGATAACGAACTTGTATAGTATGGAACTTTAATATCATTATGTTCCGATAATCTTGATGCGGTAATAAATGGTTGTACCGCTTCTTCAAATGTTGTATCTATATCACCAAAGGTAATACTTGCTGTTGCGTATATTGATTGGAATGGTGTTCGTGGGTCTATCTCATCGATTTTATTCAATGTTGGATTTCCAAATATTCCAACTGAACCACTTTCCATAGTATATAATTTTATTGCACTTTCATAGTTTGGATATTCTCCAGAAAGTGAATATGGATTAGGGCCTTCGGAACTACTCAATCTACTTGATAATTGTAATCCATCCCCAAAGTGGTCTGCATTTTCATAATATACATTTTCAAATTCAGGTACCTTTCCTACAACTTGTTTACTTCTTTCTAAAATGTTTGGTTCTATTAATAAACCAAGAGTAGCATTTGTTCTTGCTGGAATCATTCTTCTTAATTGATTCCAAATACTATCATCAAAGAATGTTATAATTCTCATATAATCCCAAAAGTTATTTGAACGATTATACTTCTTCCAATAATCTCGTTGTACTCTATCTAATCCACGATAGAAATCAGCATATTGGTCTCTTGGGTCACCAATTTCATTATCAAGATTTATATCTGCTAATGAATACATTATATCCTCATTCACAACATCAGTAGGTGAAAAGAATACACCAAGTTTATTACTATCTATTGGAGCAAAATCCAATGATGATGCTTCACTTCTAATTTCTGGTGATAAATTACCTGTTAATTTTGTAGCCTCAATTCTAATCTTTGTAGCATTTCGTCTTTGTGGTCCAATGTTTGGAACTCGTAATTGTTCTAAATCTACCAAACTTCTAAATGGATTACCACTAAATCCAACTGCACTTGCACTTGGGAAATAAGATGTAGTATATGATTTATCATCTAATGATTCTGGTAATGTATTTAAATTAGTATTATCATTTAATGGTAATCTAAATTTCATTTGGTCATAAGCAGAACTTGTTGTATTTCCATTATAACTCTTTGGTGCTCTGACATGATTATTAAATACACTTTGTGATAATGGTTCTCCCCACAATCTGAACTCTTGTAATGAACCACTAAACTTAGTTCCGAAATTTCCGTTTCCACCTACATAAAATGTACCATCGGTATGATACGCTTGATTCCATGCAGCACCTGCTCCAGCATCACCATCTACATTAACACTTTCACTTGTTTCATATAATATAATTTGTCTTGTAGCATCATATTGTTTAGATGTTAATTGATATGTGATATCTTGTGCATTACCATCTGCTATTAAATCCATTCCACTCTGTGATACTCGTGTTAACATCACACTCCACATATCATCATTATAATATGGTTGTAGTGATGAAGTCATATATGCAATTCCTGTGGATGCACTCACACTAAATCTTAAATACCCATAAGCATCAGTTGCTCCATTATCTTGTAATTGAATTGCAAAACTATGATTACCCTCACCTTTCTGAACTATAGTCATATCTTTTGAATTAGGTGCTCTAAATCTAAACTCTATAGTGTTTGGTTTTATTCCACTTGTTCCATCATTCTGCCAAGGGAATTTTAAATATTCACTTGATTTGAAATCAGCAGCATAACTAAACTTTCTTTTTATTTCATAGGAAACTCTTTCCCCAATGTCTGGTCCACCATATTCTCTTATCCTTAATATTGAACTCGGAATACCATAACAATTTATTAAACCTTTCATTGCTCTATAGTTACCTTTGTTCTTCATAAAGAATGGCATATTAGATAAAATTCTTTTCCATATCTCTTCAGTAATTTCTTCTTGTGGTGATTCATACTTATCAGCACCCGCTGCTGTTTTACCCAATAGATATTCTGGTAATATAACTAAATCATTTCCACTATCAACTTCAAATCCCATACTCTTTGCAACTTCACGAACAATATCTTTTGAAATACCCTCTGATAACTTATTCGTTCTTTCATTAATATCTGTAAAGTGTCTTATATATGTCCATATCTCATCAAATTGTTGTCCTGTCATATCCATAAAATCTAAGAATACTTTATTCTCAGTATCACTTGATACATGCAGTGGTAAATTATTTATCAATCTGTTTGGATTATATGTATCAAATTCTTTTGCATAACCAGTCCAAGTATTAAACCAAGTAGTAAAAGTAGAACCACTCGTATGTTCTAATACAAAATCTGAACCATCTGCTCTTGAACCACTATACTTCGGCCAAGATGAACTATAAAACTCACCAAGTGAACTTGATGCATAACTTGATGAGACTGTATATAAGAAATTTTCATACGGGTCAAAACTATTTAACACTTCTCGTTTTCTCATATCTAATTCAGCACGAGTATCTGCAGATGAAGTTACATTTATAATAGCTTGTGCATCCGTTGTATAGTTTTGTATTAACTCTACTTTCTTTTTAAAGTTTCTTAATCTATTTTCTGCTCCACCAAAATTAATAAAATTACCAAATCCATAATCACTTCTATCACCAAGTGCATCGGTTCGTTTCTGATAATCGATTCCTAATTGAACATCCAATAAACTACTTGAATGTATATGATTAATTATATCTTCTTGTACTTGTGTATCTGTTCCAATTAAATCATCATATTTTTTAAAGTTAGTACTTCTGAAATTAATTGGATTTGTTGTTGAGTTTAAATTTGGAACTCTCAAAAACAATACTTCTGGATTCTCTTCTATGAATCGAGTTAACTTTACCTTATCTTCATATGGCTCCATTTTTTCTTCTACGAAATAAACCAAATCATTCTTTTCAATTGTATCTGGTAATGGTGAATATGTTTTAATATATCTAGCAGTTCTATCCGCAATATCCCTAAGTGGTAATTTTTTATTACTATCTGGTTTAGATTGAGTAGGAGCATCTTGTATATTAATACATAAGTGATATCCCTCATCAGTAACCATATATGTATTCAACCTCGTTACTTTATTTTTTCTATATGTTATAAAGTAATCATTAAAAATATCATTAAATCTATCTTCACCACTATGGTCTGATTTGTTTGCACCCTCTTCGTAGGAAACATCAACTCGGATTCTATCGTAATCCATTACCTCAAGAATCTTAGCAGTATAATCAACTGGTATTTGTTTAAATACATCTATAGGAACTAATTCAGTTTCAAATGAAACGACTGTTTTATATTCTGCAATTGAAGCTTCATCTGTGGCAAAATCTTCTATTATATCTTTTGTTAAAGCTCTTGGAAGTTTATCAACAATAAATTCGTTATCAGGTTCTAATTGAGGTCTGTTAGATGCTGCTGGTAATCCCTCATCTTCTGGTATATTTTGTAATACTTCTTCCATAACCTCTTCGGCAGGTGTATCTGTTGCTGGTGTTGTACCACCCCCACCATTACCACTATCATCAAAATCTTCTGATAATCTTAACATATTAATTCTTCTATCTCTAACATTCAAGAAGTGTTCTATACTATTCCATTTACCAAGTGTTGCTGATGTTACATTGTTAGCAATAATAGTATGGTGTTTATCCAGTATTAGATTCCAAACATCTAATGCCCCAGCTTTAAATTCTTTACCAACTTCATTTGCTAAATACCATTTACCCTGATGTTTAATTGGGTGATGGTCTGTTGTGGTAAGATTTTTGTAACGAACTAATTTATCTCCGTAAGGTCTGTTATCTTTAACTACCTT
>CEVZ01121117.1_pt1 | contig 11782 bp, 7 predicted proteins | sample 361371 | NCBI WGS metagenome assembly CEVZ01 (sample SAMEA2620217, study PRJEB7988) | marine metagenome | isolation source: saline water (ENVO:00002010), including
GTATCATCAGTTGACTCACTGTGATTTAGAGCAGGACCACCTTGTACGTAGTATGCAATCTTACCATCTTCAGTAGCTCCCTCATATCCAATGTGGATGTCAGTAGCAGCAGAAGAGTAATCTCCATCAGGATATGAAAGGTTGCTTTCAACATTCACGTATGGACCAGCAAAAGCTGCACCAGCGAGAAGGAATGGAGATGCTGCAACAGCAGCGATTGTTGATTTAATAGACATGTTTGTATTTTAAGTGTCTCGTAGAGTTTAACCTACGGATGTTAGAAAGGCCGACAACCTTTCGTTTTGTACGGGACACCTACCTAGCGAGAGTAATTGAGTCATTCGGGAGGTTGATCAAATACTTATATAAGGAAAACTAATACCTTCTATAAGTATAATTAACTAGTAGTAATGCATTTACTTCAAGTTATTTATAAGATTAACATTCTCTTTGGGATCGGTCAACCGCCCTTGTGACAGTTGCTCAACTGGCACACTAGTTCAACTTAATAATTGCACCAATAAGTTCAATCTTAGCACCAGTATCATTAGATATCTCTACCTCAACTCTACCTCTAAGTTTAGCATTAACTGTTGCTAATATATCAACGTCCTTAACTGCTCGTATCTTAACATCTCCAACATCAAGAGAAGGCATTGCTACACCTGCTGCGATACCAATACCTTTAGGTGAAGACATATTAATATCACCACCAGAAGCAAAATTAGTAAGTCCACCAGTTGTAAGATTGAATAAAGCACCAGCAGCCAACTTCAAATCAACTCCTGATTTAATATCAACCGTACCTGATGCAGATACTATATTAATACCACCAAAACCAGCACTAGGAGCATCAAGTCCTATATGCAAACCAACACTCCTATTCAAAACAAGTGGAACTCCAGGTAATGCTTTATTACCCATAATATAAGTTGCAGATATTCCACCTGCTTCTACTCTGTAATCACCACCAAATCTACGATTAACATGTCCAGCAATAACAATATCATCAGATGATCTGGGATCATTTGATGTCATAATACGCTGAGGAACTTTTATCTCTGCTTTCGTTGTTCCTTCTTCTTTTTTAGTATCAAAAGTAGAAACATAAGCACCTGTATTTTGATTAATTCTACCTTTTGATTGAAGAATTATCTGATCTCCTGCTATTAATTCAAGAGTATCTGCTGCTTCAATTTTAATGTTAGTTGCATTTATAGTAAGAGTTCCATCTGTCGTTTGTGTTACATTACCAGTGTTAGTCTCTTCATAAGCAATGATCTGATCATCTTCTACACCTTCCTGTAAAAAACTCTTCCTATATCCATTTCTTTCTACACAACAAGGACCAGTTTTAACTATCTGTCCTCCTCGTGAAACAGTAACTAATTTTCCATGACCCCAACGCTTTGGTCCTGCCTGAATATTAATATCACCATTATGAAATACATGAATACCATGACCCCAAAGTTTATTTCCAATAAAAGATGTTCTTCTATCTGTTCTTATAGTGAACTTACAATCATTTACTAAAACTTTATGCTGTGTATCACCTGTAGTTTTTTGTTCTTCATCTGGTGTAGTAGGAGTTACCTTTGGCTTAGTAGCATCATATTTTTGTGCTGTAGTAGTCATAATACCTCCTATGGACAATCAATGTAAGATCCAGTTCCAACCTTAGCAGAACCAACCTCAACACGAGCAGTAGGATCTAAGCAAACAAATGATGGTATAAACCTTGCTCCAAGACCACCACCACCCGAAATAATAACTTCTGGATAAGAATCAAATGTAAGTGTTCTATCCTTAATCTTGACAGCAATTACTTGACCATCTACGTTAATTTCTGCCTCTGCAACGTCCTTAGAACCATTGATATAAACAGTTGGGACTGATTTATATCCTCTTCCTGGTGAACCCATAGTAAATGCATCAATAATACATTCTTTCTTAGCAGTATTTGGTACATTAAGTCTATATCCATATCCAGGATCAACAATACGAATTTCTTTGGCAAAACCATCATTGTCTAATAATACCTCACCAGTTGCTCCATACCCTTCACCAGTGATAAAGACTGCTGGTGGTTCTGTATAAGGAGTACCAGAATCCTCTATTGGGATATGAATAATACCACCATCAGAATCTGTTATAATATCACCGACAGATGGTAACTTAGTTTTATTATCACCAATATCATTCTCAGAAAGATCTTCAATCTTTTTCTTATCTTCATCACTAAGACCAGTAAGATCACCAGAAATTCTTACACTTGCAGTTGCCCCTGTTCCTGGAATTCCAAATATTAACGTCTCATCTGGTTCCTTAATATTAGCATCTTCTTTAATTCCTATTACAACTTTAGCACTATGATCTCCAAGATCTTCTACTATAAATGTACCTCTTAGAGTATTTGATACTATATCACTTGGTGTAATTCCAGATCCAACTAAAGAATAATCAAATAATGTTCCTACTTTAACATTAGTTGTAACAATAGTAAAGGTAACAAATTCACCTTCTTTCACAACTGTCTTATCAGCAGTAACTGAATATGTAGGAGCAGTAGTTGGTGCTGATCCTGTAGTCTCAGGTTCAACAACGTCTGTCCAGTTATTAGGATTATTAATATTTATTGAAGGAAATTCAGGATTAGATGATATAGGAGCAATTCCTGTATCAATAGTAGTATCATCATCTTCAGCAGCATCACCACCTGTACCTGGAGCAGCCCATATCTCACATCTAGCAACATTATTAAAAAAGAATGATGGGTAATCAGTTCCAGGACCAGGAGTTGATGGTACTATATTCATATAAAAATCTTCTTTATATTCTACTATATTATCTTGATAAGTATCAACCTTAATCGTCTTAGATGTTTCACCAGGTGCAAATCCTAATGCACCACTAATATCTTCAAAATCCAAACCTTTAGTTGCACTACCATCTGATACCCTATATTCAACAGCAGAAGCAATATCAGTAACTCCACTTCTTTCAACAGTAAATACAGCAGTTTCTCCCTCTTTTACTGTAATATTCTTCATTAAATACTTAACTCTAAGATCTTCTTCTTGAACACCACCAACAAAAGCAGCACCAGTATCTAATAATTTCTTTCCTTCATATACATCAACACAAGTATATTGTGTCCAATCTTGTCCAGTTCCCCAAGAATCAAGATTTTCTAATAATCTATCTAAAAAATTCTTCTCAACTTCATCACCTGAATTATCAGTACAAATTTTAGTCTTTGGTTGACATTTCTCAGTAGGTCCATTACATTGAATACCAAGGAGTTTCAAAACCTTATTAATAGCATCACCAATCATATTAAGTGGTGCTGCAATTGCACCCAATATATCTTGTATTGGTCCCAAAATATTTTCAAGTAAACTATTCATTAAAGATTGTATTTTATTTAATAAACCTTGAACGAATTCATCAATTTGACATGCAGTTTCTTTGTAGATATTAAAGAGATAACCAAAAATAATATCCTCTAACCACTTAGCAAGACGATCTGCCAGATCTGCCATTTCACATCCAACTAATGCTAACCATTCATTAAATTTATTTGTTGCTGCATTCAATCCTCTTCCACCTTTATCAGGTTTCAGAATAGCTTTTGTGATCCACTTAACTGCTTCTCTAATTTTTTCTAAAACATAACCCTTAACATTAGCAACAAAAGTTCTCATTATAAGAACTGCTTTATCAACATACTCTCTACCTACATCTATTGAATCAAATAATCCACTAGACATTTCATTTACTAGATATGTTCCTAACTTACCATCATTTCTTTGAATCTCATATAACATCTCACTGAATAATCTTTTATACTTTGATTTCAAATCTTGTTTGCAAGTACTAGGTCTTGTAACACATACCTTTGTTCCAGCAGGATTACTTTCACTATTATCTTTCTCCTGTGCAGTCTGTAAGTTAATTTTATTTGTAGCAAGAACAGAATTAGCTTCTTGTCTAACACCAATCTGCTGATTTCCAGTCATAGTAACATGTTGGGCAACCAACGTATCGCCTTCAGGATCTGGTTGTTCAGAGACTAATGTATTTTTAGGAATAAAAGATTCAAATGACTTACATTGTTTTGATGGATCTTCTCCTTCAAGTTCCTTATCACTTGAATGAGCAACACCACCAATAGATCCAATAATACATGGATGTTGATGATCATTATCAAGGAAAAATCCTACTACCCATATCCCTGCATCAAGTTGATCAGAAACCGTTGAACACACACCGACTTGGTGTGGATTAGTCACAGGGAATGTAGAAACCGCCCAAGGCAGATCTTCATTCTTAACGGTACTACAAGATTTCGGATGTATTCCTACAATCCTTACTTTACATCTCCCAGATTGTTTGGGATCATTGTGACTGGGTTCCTCAACTTGTCCAATCCACCATTTAAATCCATCAGAACCTATCTGATGGATTGGATACAGTTCATTTAGGGCAGAATCAATCGTCATATACTAGGCATTCTGGTTCGTCTGGATGCATCTCACAAAACAATTCAATAGCATTAGGATCGTGATGATCACCTGCTTCTATCTCGTCATGATGATGCTCTTCATATACTTCTAACTCATGCAATTCCTCTTCATAATGCCTACGTGCAGCAGGATTAATTGTAGGATCATCTAAGATCTCTTTGTCTCTTTTGATGTGTGCTTCTATAGATTCCATATTTGGTTCCTATTTTACTATACTTTCTTGGTCTTTGATTCCTTGGGAATCTCTTACCAAGTCTAACACAGTATCTAGCTTTCTGCCATCAGTCATGTTGAATTGATGATTTACTTGCTTTATTAGATATGTGCCACTATGTTCTGGATCATATGTAGACTCCCCTTTCATAGCCTCAGAAACTTGTTCAGGGATTCTAATTTCAATCTTATCACCTGCACATAATTCAAGATGTCCAGTTACAGATATGGTCAATTGCTGATTAAACAATATCCCTGCTCTGGCAAGTCCTTGTGAAAGAAAGTGCTTTTGAAGATCTTGGTATTGGTGTGTTCCAGTACCACCATCATCAACAGAAGCAATCGTTGGCGTATTATTATGGACTTCATTGTCTATAATAGTGGACATCACTCTTGATGGAATGGAAGATAATGTCTTTTGAGCTTCAGGTAATACAGTTTGACTACCTAAATGAGCCATCTTCTCCCAATTCTCAGCAAGATTATAAACTTGCTCATCATAAGTTAGTGTATTTATGTTGAAACTACACAAAACAGAAGAATAATGACCTTCTCTCAACTTCTTAATCATATCAAATTCTCTACCAAATACAACCTCTTGTATTCTAAACAAAGAAGGTTCACTTAATTTAGCAGGTTGATAGAAAAATATTCCTGATTGAACTGGAGTTCCATTATACTCTGAAGGATTACTAGAAACTAAACTATCAATAGATCTGAATACATGTCCTCTATTTGTCTGAAAGAATAAGTATCCAGCAGTACCAGTTCCCGTCTTCGCCTCAGAATCTGGTCCATCAGTAATATTAGTATCCAATTCTGTTTTACTTGTATCAGATTTCTTTATGTTAACTGCTGCTTTATCTGATAATGTCCTTGGTAAAAGAGATTTAATAAAGGTGTAAGGAGACTTCTTCATTGGAAGAATTTTTATATTTGAAGCAGATGCCTCTATATCCATCTTCTGATCAGGTACTCCCAAATACTCTCCAAGAATCTTTTTAACCTGAGTTGAAGTATTACCTTCTACAATCCTATTAACAGTTTTAGCTTCATTTCTTAATCCCTCTTCGGATATTAATCCTAATGTATATGTCTGATTTCTTATAGTACTAACTCTATTAGAAATATTCCACACACGAAATTCATAACTATAAACTCCATTATTACTGCCAGAAGTTCCTGTCAAATCATCCACTTCAACTACTACCTTCTCACCACCTTGAATAGGCATGGTAGAAATAAGGTTCTCTGCACTATCCTGTATCACCATAGTAGCAGCATAAGATGGCCAAAAGATATCTTCAAAGTACTGAAACATCTTACACATATCACCAGCAAGGTTAGCATATGGCTTAGAATCATCACCTGCTCTGTAAATAGCAATCTGTTTAACTTCAAATTTACTTGCTTCTGATTTATCCATTTAATTATACTGAATATGGTGAAAGATAAGTTCCTTCTTTCAAAGGATTTCCTCTTACTGCAATAGCAGATTGTTCTATTTGTTTACCTGAATTTGCTTTAGCAGTATGATTATTCAAAATAACCTGACTATCTGGATCAGATAGTCCTTCTATAATACTATTTACCTCATCTTCCATTGACATATTATATGCTATTTCAGAAGACTTTAATCCATAATCAGGTGACTCAAACTTTTTATAATCAAATGCATTACTATAAGCAACATTCTTGGTAAAGAATTCACTGCTATTAGAAGACTGATTCAACAATTCCATATACTGTTCATTTCTTCTTCTCCAATTCTGCATATTATTAATAGTATCACCCATCATTGTATCAGGAGAAACTTTATGATCTCTATCCTTTGCTAATCCAAACCAATTTCTAATACTTTCAACGATTCCTCCTCCACCACCAATACCATATCCACCACCTGTACCAGTAGATCTGTTATTGATGTATGTAGATCCTCCATAACCACGTCCTCCATAACCACGACCACCAACACCACCAGTACCACCAGTATTACCAGTAACCCAATCCTTAAACCTACCAAACAATCCTCTTTCTCTTCTTCTCTTACCTCCACCAGTGCTACTAAAATCTTCTCTACCTTCTCCAGTATCATCAGACAATAAATCAGCAGTCATTACATCAGGTACACCAAAAGCTGCTGCTATAGGAGCACTAATAGACTTCAAATGACTTATAACTTTTGGTGAAAGATTTCCCTGTTTCAACACCCTATTCATTAAACCCATAGTAACTAAACCAGCAGCCTTAGATGGTAACTCAATAGCTTTTGCTAGATTTTCACCCATGTTAGAACCACCACCCGTAGATCTTACAGTAGGGGGAGTAGCAAGACTAACAGTTGATCTAAAAGTTGGTTTCATTGTAGTTGGATTATCAATACCCATTTCTGCTTGTGGCAACATAGGAACATTAGATGCTACCTGACCAACAGCACTTGGTTGCCCTTGAGTAAAATTGTTATCAAGAGGAATAACTGCCTCATCCCCATGAAGCATCGCCAAATATCCACTATCAGGACCAGAAGCAATACCACCTTCAGCAAACTCAGGAATATTAAGATCTAATTGTTGTTCATTTTGTGGTTGAGAAGTCTCAGGTATACCCCTATCATCATCTGCTAAATCCTCTGCTTGCATTTGACGAATCTCTTCCCTATCCATATCTTGCATAAGGATTCTATTGGCATTAGACATGTCTGTTTCCATGTCTTGTTCGGTTTTCTTTGCTGATATTTCTCTTTGATCCTTATGTACAGCTTCTTGACGATTAGAAAATCTTAATGCCTCAATAATAGAATCTAATTTACTCTCAAGACTATCAGAACTCTGTTCTAATTTCTTATAAGTTAAATCAATACCATCTTTTGCAACAATTATACCTTCATTCGCTTCATCCATCTTTTTATTAATGGAATTAAGACTAGAACTTAATGAAAGTGCTACAGCAGCTAAGAAATTACCAAGTTGTTGATCTTTAACTACAACACCCTTCTCTCTAGTTTTAGTATTAGTAGTAGTTGGTGCTCTACCAGTCTTTGATGCTTGTGATAATACTGATGGTGATGCAGGTTTTCTTTGAGCACTCAATGGTGCTCCAACAGCAAGCCAAGGGAATGGTTGTCCTGCCAACCTATTCATTGTTTGAGCATTAGTTGGTTTAAATGGTCCTACTGGACTAGCAAATGGTGTAGATTGTCCTCTAGCAAGATAAGAAGGATCACCCATCGTTACAGATGGCATTTGTCTTTGAAATCTTTTAGGTAGTCCAGAAGTAGCTCGCATTTGTAATGCCCTACTCATAAACTCACCCCTACTAAACATAGGATCTACACCATATGCTTTCGCTACATCTAATGCTTCACCTTTTGCAGCTGCTGCAATATTTCTAGCAAGCCAAAGTTGTTTAGCAATACTAGTACTTAAATCTCCTGAGTATGTCTTCTGTAATGATGCCATTAGACTGTATACCTTGCTAAGTTATATGCTTCAAAAAAGTTACTACTTTCTTTACTATTCCCCATAGCAACTTGAGTTTGACTAGTATTAATAACTTGATTGTTAATAATGACAATAGGAAGACGTTTAGAAGATTTTCTCTTTGTCATTAACCTTTCACTACTGCCCTTTTCAACCATACTTGTCATTGTTGACGCTAAATTACTATTTGATTCAATATTATTTAACGAACTTTGATCATCACTTGTAACTGGTGGTTTTAACTTCTCTAAAAGACCATTAGGGGTTTGTCCATCTGCACCTATAACCAAATTAATTATCTTATCTGCATTATGATAACGTGCAGCACTACCAGGCTCAAAGAAATCAACACTAGTATGCCATCCTGACATATTACCAGCATTGTTAGGTTGCATCTGAGGTACTCCAGGTGTATCTACACTTACAAACCCAACTGCTCCAAGTAAAGCACCAGCACCTACTGCTTGACCTGGTTTAACATAAATTCCACCATCAGGAAAATGTGAATAAAGAGAATCAAACTGTTTTCCATTACTAGGGTCTGTACTTCTGACTACTACAACATTTCCATATCTACTACCATATAATAATCCAGTCTCAAGAACATATCCAGGAAATAAGTTATAGTTATTCTTATAATCTTTAAAACTAAAATCAACTCCTGGTTCTCCAGATAAATCCCTACCTTGTTGACCCCAAAACTCTATAACTGAACCAGATCCTCCCATTGTAGGAGTAGTTGATGTAACTGAATCTCCTCCAATACCACCTCCACCTTTAGGTTTAGTATTTAAAGGGTTTCTAATCTCCAATCCAAAAATTGAAAATTTACCATCATCACGCTTACCACCAGTTATACTTCTTACAGTGTCAAGAGAACGATCAACTTCGTCAACGGTTTCACCAATAATATCACCTATCTTCTCACCTGAAGTTCTATCATCATCTATTACTGGTTCATTATCACCCTTATCATCCTTATGTTCCTCCTTCTTTCTTAGTTCTGCTTCTTTATTCTTAGCATTATCAATATTACCTCCACCACCAAGCGAACCACTAACATCAAATTTATAATCAGATTTTCCTGTTGGATATGTATCAAGTCCTGCTTGTCCTACCAGTCCTTTAACTTCTGGTCCAAATCCTGTTGCATCACCAAATGCCTTCGTAACACCAAGTATCTCTGATATAGAATCAATAGTACCACCCATTCCACCAGATGGCTTAAAATTAACATTTCCTCTTTCAAGTTGATCAATATCTAAAGCTTGCTTGAAGAAATTTGCAATATGTTCATCATTTAGTGCAAATACATTTGGTAAAATATGAGTATCAAATGCTTCACGATCAATATCACGAAGGATATCTAATATAGCAACACCCCAACCAGCCCAAGGAATAGCACTACCAAAAGACAATGCCATACCCAAAGAATCACTCCCACCAAAAGCAGGACTCAAACGCATTAAACCTTCACCTAAAGCATATAAAGTTCCTGGTCCAATACCAACTGATTTTAAACCACCTGCACCTAATTTGATTCCTATATCTTGTAATGCTTGTGGTCCAAGTTTTGTAGCGATTCTTTTTTGAACTATAGGATTATTAAATGCTTCAATTAAACCTTTACTTGAAAGAATATCCTCTGTTAAATTAACAGCAACCTTAGATCCACCTTTCTGCAAACTTTTCTTTGATAAACTTTCTGCTGCTTCCTTACTGCCATGCTTTGCCAACCTCTTCATTACCTTTCTACCAGCATTTAAATTAACTTTACCAATTCCTTTAGAATAGAATTTTTTAGTTTTTGCAATTGTAGATTTGTTTCTAAGTACAGTAGCAGCATTAGCATATTCACTAATTATTTGTTCTGCTACTCTATCAACATTAAAAGTCCTTAAAGATCCAAATATTTTAGCCCTTGCAATCATATTTGGAATCCACGATGTTCTAGCCACGTTGCCAAAGGATCTTCTAGATGCTGCCATTGAAAAACCCTTCTTAAACCATTTTCTACCTCTAACGGAATCTCCTAAAGCACCTTTTCCAAATAATCTTGCTATCCTACTTAATCTTCTTGGTGAAGTCAAACTTCCTGCAAAGACTTTTAAAACAGAAGTTAAACTTAACTTTACCAGATTCTTTAACGGTCTACTAGCAAAACCAACTGCTCTACCAAAAGGTCTAACTGTTTTACCCAATAATCTTGCTCTTGCTCTCAACCCTTTCGGTACTATCTTCTTATATAACTGCCTCACTAATCTTGCAGTCATTCTATTTCCTAATATACCTGATAGTAGAGCACCCATTACACCAAAACCACTCCTACCACCTGCTTTTTCATAAGCAAATGTTCCTGAAAGATCTAATCCTTTCTCCAAATTAAGTTCCAACTGCTTAAAATCATTCTCTGCTTTCAACTTTGCAGCCAAATGATTTTTAGTACCAATAACATTCAATATCTGATCAAATTTATCTTCTAATATTTGATTTTGATTTATTATTAATTTCTGAGTATCTGCAACACCACCAGCTACAGTAGTAATCTTACCAGATATATTACTAACCTTACCTTCTGTTTGAAGTAACCTTCCCTCTATTGGTCCAAATATCTTTACTACTGTTTCTCTAAGATCTTTATCTTGAACTGGAATAGAGTTAGTATCTTCCCTTTTTATTTTTACTGCTGCTTTCTTAACTTCTTCAGATGCTTTTGATTTCTCTAATTCCCTTCTTTCATCAGCATCTTTTATAGCTTGCCAAAGTTTACCAGCAATTGCTGTTGATAAATCTCTAGTATATGTCTTGGTAAGTCCTGCCACTATCGTTTTGCTTTAGCTGCTTCTTGTTTTTGTTTGAGTTCTTCAAGATATTGGACTAAGAAAGTAGTATAAACCTCCTTTTCCCAAGGCATCATATTTTCAATTTCACTCAAGCTGTATTTATGGTACTGCATAAGAGCAAAGTTCATTCTAAAATACCCTTCCAGATTATTCTGAAAGAGTGCTATGCGAAAAAACTCTGTAGTCCCTCAATCGTGTACTCAGATTCCTTACCAGTCTTAGGATTTGTAACCTTAAAGGTATGACTTAACTTAGGTGAAGTCTCATAGAACTTTTGAATTTTCTCAAATTGTTTAGTAGTCAAACTATCCACAAATGTGCGGAATTCCTTCTTTGTAGTGGTAGTTGAATCGTATACCTCTTCATCATCAAATATCTGATCTATAGAATCTGCAATAAATCCATAAACTTCCTCAGTCTTCATTTCTTTTTGTAGAAACTCTCTATCTACAAATTCCTTCATACTAGGATATCTCATCACAATACCAGTTTTATCATCAAACATGATTTTAGTACTATGACCTTCTGGTTTTAAAATCTCAACTTCGTCAATATTGATATTTGCTTCTACTGTAGTTTCATTATCATCTTGACAAGTTACAGTCAAAGTGATGTTTTCTCCAATAGATGCCCCTCTAATCTTTAAAAACAGATATTCCAAATCAAAGCTTGGAAGTGTATCTACCTTAATTCGTGAAATAACGCAATTTTTGATTAAATC
>CEVZ01245395.1_pt1 | contig 11759 bp, 6 predicted proteins | sample 361371 | NCBI WGS metagenome assembly CEVZ01 (sample SAMEA2620217, study PRJEB7988) | marine metagenome | isolation source: saline water (ENVO:00002010), including
TACAGTTGTCTACCCTGAGACTAGAGAGAAGTGTACAAATTGCTTAAACAATACTTTTGGAGGGAGATCTGTAAACTTTTACAGAACTGGAGGGCCTATACCATTTAATAGAGGCACTCCTTGTCCTTTATGTGGCGGAGAAGGATTCAAGTTTACGGAAACTGAAGAGTCCGTTGAACTTAGGGTTTACTATCAAAAGAAGAACTTTATTGACGTTGGCTTTGAAGTAGACGTTCCTAGCAACGTTATACAAACAATTGGATATATGGATGACTACAAAAAACTAACTAACGCTAAAGAGCTTCTAGTAGATGTAGGAAAACATAATGAAGGAAGATATAAGAGAATATCGGAACCTTACAATCAAGGCTTTAAGCAAAACCCAACACAGTACATCGTTATTTTTTGGGAAAGAGTTTAGTGGCAAAAAGTTTAATTGAAATCACCACATCTCCATCAGAGTTTAAAAAAATGGTCATGCAAGCAATAGCAGATCATATTAACTCTATTGCTATAAAAATAGCAGCAGATGTGACAGAAACAATAAAACCACTAGTTTACGATGCGGTTCATGATTGTCATGAAATGCAAGCCTTGAGAAGTTCTGACTTAAGAGCTGCTATGGGACTTAATCCTCCTCAAGCGAGGGATGTTTCAAAGCAGATAGCTGAGTCTGTTTCTTCTTCATTAATTGTTGAATCAGGGAAGGTGACACCCAAAAACCTTTCTACGATGATTAGCATTTATGTGCAACCAGCAGGTCTTGACAATGTTTTGTCAGTAGGCGGATCAACTGTTAACTATACCTCAACAGAAGGCAAACAAGTCACTATACCTTGGCTTGATTGGCTTTTAACAGAAGGTGACAGGATTCTTGTTTCAGGCTTTTCTTTAGAGCTTGGTCAAGGTCTTGGTCGTTCTTGGGGAGGAAGAATGGTCGAGGCTCCTACAGGGTCTTGGAGAATTGAACCTCAATATGCTGGAACTTTAACAGACAACTTTGTTACAAGAGCATTAGCAGAGAAAAAATTAGAGTCTGCAATATCCAAAGAAATTATGAAATCAGTTAATAAGAGAACAAAATGACTAAATGGTTAAATAAAATAGACAACGTTGGAGATAGTACTCCGTCAAACATTTTGCAAGATAACCTTATCGAGTTTTTTGATTGGGCAATACTTGATGCTGGTGGTTTCCAAAATGTGTCTATACCAACTACTGGTCAATATGGCGGAACTAAACATAAACTAAGATTAGTGGATGACCCTAGATATACTAGTGGTCAAGTATGGGAAGGCTTTAGGTCTAATTGGGTTTGGCAAAGTGGTGTATCTACTACTGATCAACCAAACACTATAACCAAAATAAAACCAGATGCTGTTACATATCCAAACGCAAAAAATTATCCCGGAATGTCGGGTATTTTTGTAGATGGTAATTTTCAGCCAGCTTCTGGTGTAGGAACATATGCATACCATATAGATTATCCTAATGGTAGAGTCATATTTGATACAGCTATTACTACTACAAGTACAGTTACTGCTGAATTTAGCCATAAGTGGGTTAAGGTTACTAAGGCAAATAGTGACTTTTTTAGAGAAGTTCAATATAGATCACAACGCGCGGACGGTGATTTTACTTTGGCTTCTTCTGGAGATTGGTCACAACTAGCAGATACTAGACTACAATTACCTGTATTGGCAGTTGAAGTAGTAAAAAGAAGAACACTAGAGCCTTACGCTTTAGGAGCTTTAACACACTTTGTTAATACTGATGTTCTTTTTCATGTATTGGCTGAGGATGATTATGATAGGGACAAACTATTAGACATAGTTTCTCTTCAGGATGGGAAAGTAATGAATCTGTTTGACAGTGACTATATCGGACGACAACAGAAATTTCCCTTAGATTATAGGGGTATGAGTAATTTAGACGCTTTGCAATATCCTGACTTGTTAGCTAGTGAGTACCTTTACTCTAAAGCTCCTACTATGCAATTAAAAGATGCAAGAGTGCAAGTTTCAGATGCTATTTCGCCTAATTTATATCATGGAGTCGTTAGACTCAACACCGAGCTAATTATGTAAGTAATATGCTTAATTGGTGTATAATATTCTAGAAAGATAACCTTATCCTATTAGGAGATAATAATGGCTAATAATAGAACGTACTGGGCTATTGAAGCTATCGGCACTAGCTCACACGGGGCAGGTGCTGGTGCAACCCCAGACCTAACTCAATTTGATTATACTCCCGGCGTTCAAAGCGTTGGAATGACAACAAATTTTAACTTAGATCAAATTTTTCAACTAGGTCAGTTAGAAATCTATCAAGACTTAGAAGATATTCCAGATGTTGAACTAACAATTGAAAAAGTTATTGACGACACTGTTTTGATGTACACAAGATGTGTAGATCCCGGAGCTGCCGCTGGCGGTGGTGCAAAAACACTTACTGGTATCCAAAATAACCGAGTTGATGTTGCATTTATTATCAATGCTGACACAGATGATGTTGTTGGAGACGATAATGCAGATACAGCAGCTTATATGTCTGGAATGTATCTATCTAGTGTAAACTTTAATTTTGCTGCTGACGGCTTCTTTACTGAAAACGTTACGCTTGTAGGAAACCACCAAAAATGGTTTACTCCCGGAGCCAAACTTAATAATTCCCCAACTGATGCTGCTCTGCAACAGGGTGACGTTTCAAGAAGACACAATTTCTCGTTTGATGCTATCGGAGATGTTCCAGAACCATTAAAGACTGTTGGTGGAGTTGTAGATGACTTAAGAATTGCAAGTATCACAGTTTCAACAGACCTTGGTCGAGAAGAAATGTTCGCCCTTGGCAATAGAGAACCTTATCACAGATATGTTACATTTCCAGTTGAAGTTACTTGTGATATAGAAGCTTATGTCACTGACGCAGCAGACATGGGTGTAGATGCACTTCCTAATACAAGAAATGTTACCAGTGATAATACTATTAAGTTTGATGTATTTGATGCTACTAGTGGTGGAATTCTAACTGGTCCTGCTGTCAATCCAAATCACAACTTTGACTTGGGTACTAAAAATGCTCTTCAAAGTATGACTTGGAATGGGTTAAGCACTGATGGAACTAACGCTACAGTAACTTATTCTTATCGTAACTTTAACTCTTTGACAGTTACTTCAAGTCAGAACATGATCCCACCGGATCCTGATGCGACTTTAGAATAATTTTATATTTTGGCTACATAAGGGGTTACTTTGTAGCCCCTTTTAGTCAGTTCAAATAGCGATAGCCAAATTTTTGGGATAGGCGAGTGAATGAGCTGACCTTTTAAGGACTACTTATGGAATTACATGAGAGAGAGTTTTTAGTATCTAAAATAATGCTTGGAAATTTTAGACTAAAAATAAAGAAAGATCTTGTACTTATTGTTCCACCTTTAACAGTAAAACAGAATTTTCTTTCTCAACAAGCTTACAAAGAAGCTTATGACGACGCTTTGTTTTCTGGTGTTTATACTAGAAAAGAAATGCTTCAAATACTAAAAGAGAGCGGAGTGTGGACAGAAGAACAAGAACAAGAGATGGAGAAAAATTCATTAGTTCTTGAAAATCTAAAAGAAAGATTTTTTGATAACTTTTTTTTACCAGCGTCCAAAAAAATAAAAGAAGAAATAAAGCAGTTAGAAAAAGAACAATTAAGACTGCACGAAATAAAACACGCCAATGATCATCTAGATTGCGAAGGCATTGCTTCATATTCTAGATGGAGTTGGATGATAGAAAATAATACATTTTATGAAAGTGGAGAAAAGTACGATTTTGAAGATGTGGATGTATCTACTGTATTAAGGTACTATCATCAAGAGAGAACTCCACAAGAAAAAATAAGAGAGCTAGCGAGGACAACGCCTTGGAGAAACATTTGGTCTAATTGCAATCAAATACCAAAAGATGCTTTTGACAGAAAACCAAATGAATTATCTGAGGAACAAAGCTCCTTGCTAGATTGGACTAGGTTATACGATAGTATTTCAGAGTCTGCTGAGCCACCAGAAGAACCAATCATAAATGATGATTACGCTTTGGATGGATGGCTTATAAAACAAAGAAACAAAAGGAAAAAAGAAGCGACGGAATCGAAGTATAGTAGCCTCAACCATAAACATCAAGGCGCGGATGAAGTTTTTGTTGTTGCTAATACTAAGAAAGAGGCCAAAGAGATATATGAACTAAATGATGCAGAATCAAGGTTCATGATCAAGGCTAGGATGGAAGAAGTAAAAGAACATGGACCAACAAGATACCAAGATTTTAGGGATGTTAAAGTAACAGCTATGAACAAAGCAAATGCTAAGTTCGGAAAATAAAGGAGGGTATGATGGAAGAATCATATGCTGAATTAGTTAGAAAGTCAGATAAATACAAAACTGACAAGGCTAACAAAAACAAAGAGGTATCAAAGGATAGACTTCTTAAGATATCTAAAAAGAAGATACAAACTACAATGATCGGAGCTTTAAGCACCGTTGAGAAACATTTTGGTTTTTTATGGGGTCATGAAAGTCCTGATGCTCTTACTCCTGAACAAGAGCATATGAAAGAGCTTTATGACTTAGTTAGGTCGGAAATATTGGATAGAGGTAATAATCAGGGTAGAAATCTAGAAACTGAGTTTATGAATTATGACATAACTTGGCTAAGATATCAAATAACCCTACCATTAAAACCTCTAAACAAACAACAAGAAGGAGACGATTCCAATGGCGAAGAGCAGGTTTAAAGTAGAATCAGTAGATTCAAAAGGCAATGAAAAGACAATCTTTTTTAAATTGCCAGATGCAAAAATTACAAAAGAAGGCCAATTGGCTTACAATAGAGCGTTTAGAGATGCACTGCAATCAGGAGCTATTCTCAGACAAAAACTTAGTCAGGTAATGACTGATCAAGGAATCTGGGATGAAGAAAAAGAAGCTCAGTATTTGCAAGTTGTTGAAGAGATTGCCGAAAAAGAAAGAGCCTTACAAAAAGGCGGTATTTCTCTCTCAGACGCAAGAGACATTGCAATTGAGATGAGACAGAAGAGAGCAGAGTTCAGAGGTTTAATCGCTGAAAGAAGCTCAATGGATAACAATACGGCAGAAGGGCAAGCCGACAATGAGAGATTCACTCATTTAGTATATAAATGTTTATTGGATGAAAAGGGTAAGCAACTCTTCACATCTAGAGAACACTACGAAACGTTTGCCGCTGAACCTTATATTGTTACTGCTGCTTCTCAATTAGCAGAAAAACTGTATGGTTTAGATCCTGACTATGAGTCAAATCTTCCAGAAAATAAATTTCTGACAGATTATAAACTTGCAGACGAATCACTTCGTTTGGTCAATAAAGATGGTCATCTTATTGACATTGATGACGATGGTGTTGAAAGACTAATTAACGAAGATGGCCGATTCGTTGAATATGACGAAAATGGCGAACAATACTTTGTTGATATACATGGGGAAAAAGTGTCAGAAGAAGGTGGATATGAAGTTGAATTCTCTCCATTCTTAGATGACGATGGTAAACCCATTGTATTAGAAAAAGAGACAGAAGAGGAAGAAGAAGTAGAGGAAGAAGTTGTGGCAGAAGAAAAGCCAAAACGAACTCCTCGCAAAAGGACAACTAGAAAAGCTAAAGCGCAAACCGAATAGTAAACTGGAAAGTGGGTATAACGTTAGCAATCGAAAGCTACCGCTATGCCCATTTTTTTTAGGGTGTCCACATGGCAAAGAAATTTGAATTAACAGCCGAACTAAACTTGCAATCTCCTAAGAATATAGATAAAGTTCTTAGGGAAATTCAGCGTAAAGTTCAGTCTCCTTCTGTTGAGTTAAAAGTTAAGGGTGCTAAACAAGCGGCTAAAGATGTAAACGAAGTTGCTAAAGCAAACAGGGGTCTTAAAAAAGAAACAGAAGCCGCAACAAAAGCCGCTTCTGCTTTAGGAAAGCAGCTTGGTTCTGCTCTTAAAAACGTCTTAAGATACGACATTGCCCGTCGTGTATTTTATACTTTTGCTAGTGCTGTTGAACAAGGCGTAAAAGACGCTATTTCTTTTCAACGAGAGATGGTTAAAATTTCTCAGGTTTCCGGCCAGACTTTGAAACAGCTCAAAGGTTTGCAAGAAAAAGTTACCGGCTTGTCTACATCTCTTGGTGTGTCATCTTCTTCTTTAGTTAAAACAGGTCTTATCTTAAAGCAAACAGGTCTTTCTGTTCAAGATGTTAAGACTGCTATGGACGCATTAGCTAAAACTGAATTAGCTCCTACTTTTGGAAACATTGCAGATACTGCCGAAACAGCTGTTGCCGCTATGAGGCAATTTAAACTTGAAGCAAAAGACCTAGAAGGCTTGATGGACAAAATCAATGTGGTCGCTGGAAGATTTGCGATTGAGTCTGAAGACATTGGTGTTGCTATTAAGCGTACTGGTGGAGCATTTGCTGCTGCGGGTGGTTCGATAGAAGAATTAATTGCTTTGATGACTTCTGTTCGTTCTACAACTCGTGAAACAGCTGAAACCATTGCTACTGGTTTTAGAACTATCTTTACTAGATTGCAAAGACCTACAACAATTAAATTCTTACGCCAGTTTGGGATTGAGCTTACTAATTTAGAAGGTCAATTTATTGGACCATATGAAGCGGTTCTTAAACTAAATAATGCTATTGGAGATCTAGATCCAAAAGACCTTAGATTCTCTGCTATTGTTGAACAGCTTGGTGGTTTTAGACAGGTTTCTAAAGTAATTCCTCTTATCAAGGAAGCTAAAGTTGCGCAACAAGCAATGAATGAACAGATGGACGCTGCTGGTAGCTTAGCCAAAGATGCTGATACGGCTCAACAAGCTTTAGCTATTCAGATGGCAAAACTTCGAGAAGAAGCTAAAGCTTTATTTAGATCTCTTGCAGAGGGTGGTGCTTTTCAGGCTTTAGCTGCCGGTGCAATAAGTTTTGCTAAAGCTCTTACGAAAATTGCAGATGCGATGGCTCCTCTTATTCCATTGCTAGGACTCCTTGCGGTTACTAGAGGAATTAGCTTCGGTAAAGGGTTTATAGGAGGTCTAGGAAAAGGTGGTGGTGGCGGAGCTGGTAACTTCATGGGCTTTAATCGTGGTGGTAAAGTTCCCGGCGTTGGAAACACTGATAGTATTCCAGCCATGCTTACTCCCGGTGAATTTGTCGTTAATAAAAAAGCTGCTCAACGCATGGGCTTTGCAAAGCTTCATGGAATAAATAGATTGCATATTGGCGGTCCTCCTGATGAAACACCTGAAGAAAGACACGTGCGAGAAATGAAGGAGAGAGAAGCATATGAAGCGAGGAAGAATGTTTCTCCAACCACTCCTCGTCCAAATACTCCCGGTGGTGAAAAAAGAGGAAATCCTAGAGATCCATTTGGGGTCTTTAGTCCAAGGGGTCAGATAACTCAGCAAACCGACTTTGATCATTCAAAAAAGGTTAACAGAGAAAAGGGTTTTTATCCTGAGATACCTACTCATCGAACACTTTATGTAAGTTCTGAAAAAATTGTTGATAATGTTGGTGAAGTTTTAACTAATATAAATGATAACTTAGAAGAAGCGGCAGAACTATCAAGATCGGGACCAGCATCTCATTTAAGTAGCGGCAAGATGTCAAAGTCTAGACGCTCTCCTGAGACTGTTGAGGCAATAAGAAGACAAAGAGAAAAGTCTCGTTTAGATAGAGAAGCAGCTGCAATCGGTAGAACATTTCATTCTGGAGGAAAACCTTTTACTCCTGAAGAAAGAAAAATGTTTGAAGATAGAGAGGCTGAAAAACAAAGAATTGCAGATTTGCTTGCTAGCCCCGGAACAACTCCGCCGCCTGAAGATCCATCTAAAAAAAGAAAAAAAGAGAGACAAAAAAGATTTGGTTTTGCTAGTGACGCTATAGGATCAGGGCTTCAGTCTATGGCTATTAATACTGCTGCGGTAGCAGGAGTTGCAACATTTGCTAAACAAATAGGAGTAGCTAACGAAGGTCTTGCTGATTTTGCTATTGGAGCAAGTACTTCATTTGGATTACTAAAAGGTATTCAGAGTTCTCTTGAAGGTTTTGGAAAAGCAATAGAAGGTCTTCCAGTTGTTGGTGGTAAGCTTAGCAAAGGTATGCAAGACAGAGGACAGTTTGGACTTCTTGTTGGAGGAAGAGGAGACTCATTTAGAAAAAATGCAAAAGATTTTGAAAAATTATCTGCCGCTAGAGAAAAAATTCTTGCAAGAAGAGACACAGCTTTAGACGATTTGAGATCATCAAAGACAGGCTCTTCAGAGTTCAAAGAAGCAGCTATGCGGGCAGACTTAGAAAATAAAAATTTTGAGGCTCAGGAAAAGAGATTTAAACAAGCTGAAAAACAAGCAAAAGAAGATGAAGCAGCAATAAAGAAATCTAAAGCTTTCACTATGGCTCTTACAGTGGCAGCAGCTGCTTTGACTGAACTTGGATCAACAATAAAACAAAGGGCTATGGCAGACATAGAAGCTGGCGATTATGAAGGCGCTAAGACACGAGCTACTGCTGGCGGAGCATTGCAAGGAGGCGCCCAAGGAGCTATGGCAGGCGCTATGGTAGGAGGTCCATTGGGCGCTATTATTGGAGGACTTGGAGGAGCTATATATGGTGCTACTACAGCTTTTCTTGAGGCAGAGAAAAGAATAAACCAAGTCAAATTTGCTGAAAGCATTACTGAAACAGAAAAACAATTGAAATCTTTCAATGACGGTACGCTTTCAGCCAATGAAGGATTAAGCACTTTAGCGGCAGCTCTTTTAGCTAGAAAAGAACTGCTTTCCGAACTAGATGCAGAAGAGAGAAAAGCAAACAAGAAGACTACTCAACGAGCCGCAGAAGCATTTGTGACAGGGCTTGGTAAAGATGCTAATTCTGTAGAAGAATTTAACGAAAGACTAAAAGAAAACGCAGGAACGTTAATAACAGAAGGAGCAGTAAGATATCAACATATTAGAGCTGTACAAGATGAAATTACAGAAAGACTAAAAACTCAAGCAGGACTTCAAGAATATGCTGAAGCTCAACGAGAAGCATCTGATCAAATCCGAAGACTTAAAGGAATAGGTTCAATAATCTCTGAATTAAATGCTGACGTTGGACAATTTGGTAAAGTAATAAGTGCAATTGGTGGTGCTGGAAAAGGTGTTGGTCAAGTCGGAAATCTTAGTTCTGTGTTTGACAATAACCCAAGAAGTAAAGGTGGCATTGCTAGGTTTAATGAAGCAATTACAAATTTGGGCAAAGCTGGCAAGTCTGCTGGACTAGACCAATTTTCTGGTGATGTGATTTCTGCTACTGGAATTCAAAGAAATTTGGAGGAATCAATTGCTTCAACTCTAAAGACAGATCCATTTGGTGACGATATAAAAGGAACACTATTAAAGAATATCGAAGATTCTTTGAAAGCTGAAGGAACTCCTTTAACAGAGACTATAAGAAGAAGACTTGATAAAGCTTTAGGTTCTGAAATAACTAATTTAGGAGATGAACAAAAAGAAATAACCGACAGAATTAATGATGCAATGGGCTTGACCATTGAGCCATTTAAAAATTTCGGTGATCTTTTAACTGAAAGAAATAAGTTTCTTAAATCAGCTCTTGATCAGTTGTTTTCTTTAGAAACATCTTACATTAATTCAATTAGAAAAGCTCAAGATACGCAAGTTCAAGCTCAACGAAATTTCTCTAAAAACACTAGTACGTCTAATTTTGGCTTTGAATCAAATAAAGACGTTCAAGCTAGGTTCTTCAGTAGATTAGACACCATTGTAGGAGCTTCTCAACGTGTTGGCGGAGGCACTTCTGCTGATGTAGGAAACGTCGGCAGCGTCATCGGAAGACTACAAAAGGTTCAAGACTTAATTATAAAAAATGAACAAGACAAATTAGCCGCCGACTCATCTGCTAGTGCTGAACAACAAGAAGATCTTATTAGAACAGGAGCAAAATTAAGCAGAGAATTTAATACCTTACAAACAATTCTCAATGAGTATGGAAATAGTCAGCAAAGACTTACTGCTCTTAATGAAAGACTGCAAAGATCGCAACAAAGAGAAGACTTCATTAAAGGCGGAATAAAAAGTATAGCCTTTGGAGACTCAAGCACATCTGCTCAAACAACTAGATTATTTAGCGCTATACAAAAAGCCTTTAATGAAGGTACTCTTGCAAATATACCTTCAGATATAAGACAAGAAGTTGCTAATATACTTGAAGACCCTAAGTCGCCATTTGGACAAAAAGGCGCTGACATAGTTGCTTCAGATTTGTCAAAAATAGCGACCTCACTTGGTCTTGCCGCAAATGCATTTACAAAGACCTCTAAAGAAAGAGAGGAGACCTCTAAAGAAATTGAAGCAATTGAAAAAGTGGCTGCTAAAGCTTTTGGTGGATTAGCTAGTGTTGAAAAAACAAGAATTGACTCAATGGCAACAAAAATAGAGAGTCAAAATTCTACCTTTTTGCAGAACTTAGAGCAATTGTTCAAAGAAGAGCAAGCAAGAACTCTCGGCATAGATATAGCTAATCAGAAAAAAATACTTGAAGATGCACAAAAGGTGCAAGCTGCTGTAAAGGCTGGAAACGTTTCTGATGAAGCATTTAAAGCTCTTTTAGATCCAGCTCGTGTAAAACAATTTGAAAACTTCAGAACTCGACGTAGGCTAATGGATTATGGCCCGGAGGCTGGTCAGTTTGCTAGGGCAGGAACAGGAGACATTAATGATAACTATCAATCAATAAGAGATCTAATAAGGAAAATCCTTAGCGCTCAAGCGGATCCTACAAGAGTATCGGTTCCCGGAAGGGGAGCATTTAATGACCTTGGCGGTAGAGATCAAGACATGACACTTCCGGGCGGTAGAACGCTATATACAGATTCTTTAAGACAGGGGATGTTTGGAAAAACAGAAAGTGGAGAAAAACTAAATAGAATAAACAAAGATGCTATTGAAGCTCTTGAATTTATATTGAAAATGTCGGGAAAAAGATCTTTAACTTTCCCAGATTTCAAACATGGCTGGTCACCTACGACAACCGAAGAAGCTGGGTTTACAGGCGCAAACTTTAATGTATTAAGAGATAGAGCCGAGGTGCAGTTTGGCAAGGGAACCACTGCTACGGACATGTTTACAAAGTCTATTGACAAAATAGAAATCGCCGCTCAAGGAGGCGCGCATATTACAAAAACACTGCAAGATATTTCTTTAGCTTTTGTTAAAGCCAAGGAACAACAACGAATAGACCTCGCAGAGTTATACAAAAGTGACTCTATATTTAGTCAGCTTGATCAAATACCAAAAGAAATTAGAGACATAATTTCAGGTAGTAACGTTGCAGAATCAATAAAAGACCTTGAAAGTAAGTCAAAAGGAGCTGCGGACCAATTAGAACATCTAAGGAGTCAATTGGAGTCTCTAACTGGAGTATCTGAAAGCCAACGTCAAGCGGAAGTTAAAGCGAAGGAAATTTCCAAGAAAAAAGTAGAAGCCGAAGGAAGGCTTCAAAAAGAGATAGATAGACAATCCGCACTTCCTGCTCCTGCTGCGCCAAAGTTTACAGGAAGCATTAATAACCCCGCTTCGATAGCTGCGTTTAACGAGGCTCGGGGGATAGCCGAAAACAAAGCAAGAGATGCGGCAGCAAGAGCTGAAAGAAAAAGAATAGCAGAAGAAGCTGCTAAAGC
>CEVZ01099297.1_pt1 | contig 11757 bp, 11 predicted proteins | sample 361371 | NCBI WGS metagenome assembly CEVZ01 (sample SAMEA2620217, study PRJEB7988) | marine metagenome | isolation source: saline water (ENVO:00002010), including
TTAAATACAGTCTTAAGCACTTTATTTGTAACTTCCTCGCAGCGCTCAATTGAATGACCACCATCCATGAGTACCTCTGGCTCAACTATTGGAACGATATTTTGTTCCTGGCAAAGAGCGGAATACCTTGCAAGAGCATGTGCATTTGCCTTGATACAAAAATCAGTGGGAAGTACGTCATCGATGTTTATAACAGCTCTCCATTTAGCGAATCTAGCACCCAGTGAATAATATTCAGTTAACCTATCTCTGAGCCCATCAAGACCTTCTGTTACTGTCTCTCCATTATGGGCTGCCAGTGGTTTAGCACCTGTATCCACCTTAATTCCAGGAACAATACCTAAATCATCGAGAAATTTTGGGAATGGGATACCGCCAGAAGTTGACTGCCTCAATGTCTCATCAAAAAATATTACACCACCTATATAATTATTGGCGCCCTCTGAAGTGAAAAGCATCTCACGATATCTTCTTCTGGATTCCTCGGTTGACTCTGTGTTGATTGTTTCAAATCTTTTGCCTATTGTCGGTGTACTTTCATCAGCAGCAAGAATCCCTTTTCCATCTCCTACCATTTTCATAGCTGTTGCTTTCAAAGCATCTAGATTCATCTATATTCTCCAACATTAAAATTTTGATAGTTATAATTATATATTAAACAACTCATAAAATTTTGTAATTCTTGGTATGAAAATACTCAAATTTTTTTCAATTTTTTAATTGAAATATTATAATTAGTACCAATATTGTACTAATTATTGTTGAGGGGGATTCTGGTGCTTAGAATTAGCAGATTGACTGACTATGGAACTGTGGTTTTAGTTGCCATGCTGTCGAACAAAAAAGACCTTATAAGTGCTTCTGAATTATCAGAAATAACAGATATTAATTTTCCTACGGTAAGTAAAATTTTAAAAATTTTATATAAGGCAGATATTGTTGAATCTGTAAGAGGAATCAATGGCGGTTATAAATTAATTAAAAACGGAATGGACATAAGTGTCGCTGATATCATTGACGCTTTTGAGGGCCCTATAGCCATTACAGATTGTAGCTCTCATAAATGTCATTGCAAGCATGAATCACATTGCTCAACTGGTCTGGCATGGCAGGATATCAATGAATCAATAAGGTCATTATTAAAAAAAATCACTCTTGCTGATATGCAAGACAATAAAAATAAAAACGTTTTACCTGCTCAATTTGCAGGTATGCCGATTAATATCGAACATCAGGTGAAATAAAATGGCAAACGAAAGTATAAATAAACTCATAGGAGATCGATACAAATACGGATTCACTACCGATGTTGAATCTGAGTCCTTTCCACCCGGTCTAAATGAAGATGTCATCACTGCTCTTTCTAAAAAGAAGGAAGAGCCAGAATACATGCTTGAGTGGAGACTGAAAGCCTACAAACACTGGTTGACACTTGATGAACCAGATTGGGCGCACATTGGTTACCCAAAAATTGATTACCAAGATATATCCTATTATTCCGCGCCAAAATCAAATGAGGACAAACCTCAAAGTCTCGATGAAGTTGACCCAAAACTTCTCGAAACATATGACAAATTGGGAATCCCGCTACATGAAAGAGCCAGATTGGCTGGTGTTGCAGTTGATGCCGTATTTGATAGTGTCTCTGTTGCTACTACATTTAAGAAAAAATTATCCGAGGCAGGGGTGATTTTTTGCCCATTCTCAGAAGCGGTTCACAAATACCCCGAACTAATAAAAAAATATTTAGGTACTGTTGTTCCTCAGCGAGATAACTTTTTCACGGCCCTGAACTCTGCCGTTTTTAGTGATGGTTCTTTTGTATACATTCCTAAGGGTGTGAGGTGTCCAATGGAGCTCTCTACCTACTTTAGAATAAACGCTGAAAATACGGGCCAATTTGAAAGAACTCTTATCATAGCTGATGAAGACAGCTATGTTAGTTATCTGGAGGGCTGTACAGCTCCTATGAGAGACGAAAATCAATTGCACGCAGCCGTAGTTGAACTGGTTGCACTCAAGAATGCCGAAATAAAATATTCCACTGTTCAGAATTGGTACCCAGGTGATGAGAACGGTAAAGGTGGTATATATAATTTCGTTACCAAAAGAGGTGATTGCAGGGGATCAAACTCAAAAATTTCTTGGACTCAAGTTGAAACAGGTTCAGCAGTCACATGGAAATATCCTAGTTGCATCTTAAGAGGAGATAACTCAATAGGTGAATTTTACTCAGTCGCTGTGACCAATAACAAGCAACAAGCCGATACAGGTACAAAAATGATTCACATTGGAAAAAATACCAAAAGTACAATTGTTTCGAAAGGTATATCTGCAGGTGCAGCACAAAATGCTTACCGAGGCCTTGTTCGTATAATGCCCCAAGCTAAGAACTCAAGAAATCATACTCAATGTGATTCTCTTCTGATTGGGAAAGACTGTGGCGCACATACATTTCCTTACATAGAAGGAAAAAACTCATCATCGATCATCGAGCATGAAGCTACCACATCAAAAATCTCCGAGGATCAATTATTTTATTGTAAACAAAGAGGCATTGGCGAAGAAGATGCTGTCAATATGATTGTTAATGGTTTTTGTAAAGAAGTATTTAAAAAGCTGCCAATGGAGTTTGCAGTTGAAGCAGAAGCCCTTTTGAATGTAAGCCTTGAAGGTGCTGTTGGTTAACAAAGAGTGAAATTATGCTAAATATAAAAAATATACATACAAGTATCAATGAAACAAAAATTCTGAATGGATTATCATTAGAAATCGCTCCAGGAGAGGTGCATGCAATCATGGGTCCCAATGGATCTGGAAAAAGTACTCTAGCAAAGGTTCTAGCAGGACAAGATGACTGTGAAATTACTGAGGGTGAAATCCAATACAAAGGTGAAAATCTATTGGATTTATCAATAGAAGAAAGATCAAGAGAAGGAATATTTGTTGGTTTTCAATACCCTGTTGAAATCCCTGGTTTAAATAACTCTCAATTTCTTCGAGCATCAATTAATGCAAAAAGGAAGCATAAAGAGGAAGAAGAAATGAGTGCGGTTGACTTTCTTAAACTCGCGAGAGAAACGATTGAAAAACTAGAAATCCCGCAAACTTTTTTAAACCGAGGTGTAAACGAAGGTTTTTCTGGTGGAGAAAAGAAACGAAACGAAATTTTCCAGATGACGATGCTAAATCCAGATATTGCTATCTTAGATGAAACTGACTCTGGATTGGATATAGATGCTCTCAAAATCGTTGCTAAGGGAGTGAATGAGTTTAAAAATGAAAACAAAGCCATTATTTTAATAACGCACTATCAAAGATTACTCGACTATATTGAACCAGATTATGTCCATGTTTTATCAAGTGGAAAAATTATTGAGTCTGGTGATAAATCATTAGCACAGCGTCTAGAACAGACAGGTTATAAGGATGATGGTGAATAAAAGATGTCTGTATCCCTTGATCTAAATAACCTGGATGAAAAGATCATTCTTAATGATCAGGCAATTTATCCTAAATTAGGACAAATCGCATTTAAAAAGCTAAAAGAATTAGGTATCCCGAACAAGAAACATGAGCATTGGAGATATACGGATATTTCTGAGCCAATACAACTCCTTGAGAAATCTCTTAGCCCTAGTAACCAAAAATCATATAAAGAGAAAACAAATAAAGATTATAAACCAGGCAATATTGATGCGCATTGGTTGAATATCATTGGTGTTGACTTTGGTGAGTATAAAACGATAGAGATTGAGGGGCAGCCGATTCAAATAAACTGTTTGAATGAGGAGCAGGCGATCAAAGAATTGAAAATTAATGACCCTCTAGGTTGTTTGAATGCTCTCTTAGCACAAAAGATAATCAAAATAACAATACCCGAAGATTCAGTGATTGAAGCTCCAATAGGAATTTCATGTGTTGAGCCGCCCTACTCTCAAAAATATTGCAGCAACCTCAGATTAATCATTGATATTAAGAAGAATTCAAAAGTCAGCTTTATTGGTTTTTACGAATCAAATTCTGATGAGTCGCATTTTTCTAATATCGTAATGCAAATAAATCTTGCTGAAAATTCTGATACTGAGTACCTAAAAATACAAAACTTGAGTGAAACTCATAACTTAATAGATAGATCAATTATTGATTTAGGTCCTGGCTCACAAATTAATTATACGACTGTAGATATTGGTGCAAAACTCTCTAGAACAGATGTAGAGGTTAATCTCAATCACGAAAAATCATCTGCAGTGATTAATGGAGTGTATCTTTGTGAAAAAAATCAACATATTGATAATCACATATGGTCAAACCATATCAGTCAGTCAACCTCAAGCACACAAAATTTTTATGGGATTATAGGAGAAAAAGGTCATTGTGTTTTCAATGGTAAAGCGTTAATAAAAGAAAAAGCATTCGATACGGAAGCAAATCAATACAATCACAATATTTTGCTAGATGACAGCGCTTCAGTAGACACAAAACCAGAGCTAGAAATATATAATGATAATGTGAAGTGCAGTCATGGTTGCACTATTGGTCAACTTGATGAAGATGCAATCTTCTACATGAAATCAAGAGGTGTTGACTCAAAAACAGCAAAATCAATGCTCATATCAGCTTTCGTAAAAAATATCCTTTCTAAGGTAAATATTGAGACATCAAGAGAATATCTTGACGAACTCATATCCTCAAAACTAGAGAAATTGTAAATATGGATGCTTATAGGAAGGACTTCCCTGCAATCAATCAGTCTATAAATGACAATAAACTTGTATACCTTGATAGTGCAGCCTCAAGTCAAATGCCAACCTCTGTTATTGATGAGATAGCTCGCTACCAAATGAATGATCATGCAAATGTCCATCGGGGCATTCATACTTTAAGTCACAGGGCAACAACGGTATATGAGAAAACCAGACAAGATGTATCTGATTTCATCAATGCAAAAAATACAAATGAAATAATCTTTACAAGTGGAACCACTGAATCAATAAATCTTGTTGCCCAGAGTTACTGTAGACCAAAACTGAATAAGAGCAAAAAAATTCTTATCAGCCATCTTGAGCACCATTCAAATATTGTTCCCTGGCAAATTGTTTGCGAGCAAACACAATCGTCATTGGAAATTGCACCAATCAATAATAAAGGTGAGATAATTACTGAGGATTTAATCAGCATGATTGATGAATCAGTTGTATTAGTCTCCATATCTCATGTATCAAATGCCCTTGGATCAGTTTCTGAAGTAAAAAAAATAGTTCAAGCAGCCCATAAAAATGGTGTTCCAGTTCTAGTTGATGGAGCTCAATCTATTCCTCATATGAAAGTCGATGTAGGAGAATTAAATGCTGACTTTTATGTATTTTCAGGGCACAAAATGCATGCTCCCACAGGAACAGGCATATTGTACGGAAAAGAAGATTTACTTGAGAAGATGCCGCCATACAAAAGTGGCGGTGATATGATTCTAGAAGTAAAGTTTACGGGAACAACTTACAATGACCTTCCCTATAAATTTGAAGCTGGAACACCAAATATTTCAGGTATTGCTGGGCTAGGCGCAGCCGTGAGCTACCTAAGAAAAATAGGCATGAATAACATAGAGTCGCATGAAAAAAACTTACTTGAATACATGTCTTTAGAGTTAAGGAATGTAGATGGAATTAATCTAATTGGAAATGCAGACAATAAAATTGGAGTGCAGTCATTCACTCTTGAGAATATTCATTCTCATGATATTGGGACGATACTTGATCATCAGGGCGTAGCAATTAGGACAGGACATCATTGTGCCATGCCTGTGATGGAATTTTTTGGGATAAGCGGTACAGCTAGAGCATCTCTCGCACTATACAATAATAAGGAAGATATTGACTGTCTTGTAGCTGGTCTGCATAAGGTAAATGAAATTTTCTCATAATGGCAAATTTAAAAAATGACAAAGCAGATATAACCAAACTTTATAAAGACCTAATCATAAAACATGCCAGCAATCCATGTAATTTTGGATCTCTAAATTCTGATGCTGTCAGATCAACAGGTATTAATCCTCTATGTGGTGACAAACTCGAGATATATATATCTACTCACAAGAATACTATTGAGAAAATACGATTTGAAGGAGTGGGATGCGCAATATCTGTAGCTTCAGCTTCAATGTTGACCGAGATTCTAAAAGATAAAAGCATAACTGAAGCAAAAAAAATTGCATCGAACTTTATTCGTGAATTGTCTTCAAATACAGAGTTATCAGAAAATGACTTCATTAAAAATAATAATGAACTGAGTATTCTCTGTGTGGTGAAAGACTTTCCGACAAGGATAAAATGTGTAAATCTCAGCTGGCAGACTTTTTTATCTGCCTTTGATGATAATATAAAAATTACATCGACGGAGTAGACTTATGTTTGGGCATACTAATGAACCATTTATTTTAGTTAGAGATCTCTATGCAGTGATCATTCCTGCAGGTGAAAAACTTTTATTAAGAGAGGGAACCTCAGGTTTTATAACTCAGGCTCTCGGTGGAAGTTTCACGATCTATATCGAAGGAAATTTATTTAGGGTTGCAGGTGCAGATGCCGATGCAATTGGCAAAGAAATGGAACCTCCACCAGAAATACCAGCAGATGCATCCAACGAGGACATTGAAAAAGTCATCTGGGATCAACTTAAGACATGTTACGACCCAGAAATACCTATAAATATAGTAGATTTGGGCTTAATCTACCGATGTGAGATAACTAATGATGATAATTTAAAAAGAGAAGTGGAAATTGATATGACACTTACTGCTCCAGGCTGCGGTATGGGCGACATTCTTGTTGAAGACGCAAAAGAAAAAGTTGAAATAATACCAACCATTCATAATGTAAAAGTTGAGTTAGTTTTTGATCCGCCTTGGAGCCAGGATATGATGTCAGATGAAGCTAAACTTCAAACAGGCATGATGTATTAAGAAATGAAAAAAATTACACTTCTTCGCCATGGGGATTCATTATATCAAGATGCTTCTATTACCGATTGGTCAAGGCCACTAAGCCCAGAAGGAGAGAAAGAATGCCATGATGTGGCGAAATTTGTAAAAGACTGCCATCCATCTCCATCAAAAATAATAAGCAGTGATGCCAGGAGAACTGTTGAGACAGTTAAGATACTACTAGAAAAAAATAAATGGGATCCAGGAATACTCAATCTCGATAAAGAGCTTTACTTGGCTTCCGCAAAATTATTAACCGAAAAAATTCAAAGCCAATCTGAATCTATTAACGATCTAATAATAGTTGGACACAATCCTGGGTTGAGCGAATTATCGAGTAGCCTTTTGAAACAATCTATATACCTACCAACATCAGGATGCGTTTCTTTGAATATAAATCTGGATCTATGGGATTTAGAAGCAGAGATAATGATTACCGATAAAAACGTTTATTTTTCAGACAAGAATTCCTAAAAATCTTCACAAAAACAATAAGCATAAATACCTTTTGGATCATTAAACCGCATCAATAAAGAAATTCTTTTTTGTATGAAGCTGTCTATTTTATGAATTGGATTTTTTTCATTTTTACTGTATTGATAATTAAAGCCAAATGCAGAAAGTGTTTCAATAATAGATTTTGAAAACAACCTTGTACCACTGAAATCATCTTCAATTAATTTTATTCCATAATTAAGTGAATCAATTTTTGCTAAAGACGCTGCCTCAAGAACAGCTTCATCCAGTCCGCCAATTTGATCAATTAGTCCATTATTTAATGCTTCTTTACCTGTCCATATCTGACCGTCAGCTATATTTTCAACCTGGCCTGGCCTCATATCTCTGTGGAATGCGACCTTATTCACAAATGTACGATAGCCATGCTCAATCTGAGATTGAATTATTTTTTTTAAATCAGGAGATAATTCTCTATCTATATAAAAATCTGTGTTTATATCATTGGATGTTACTCCATCATTATAAATTCCGATCTCAGCTAAAGTGTTGTGTATTGTCGGAAGCATCGCAAAAATTCCTATAGATCCTGTGATTGAGACCTCAGAAGCAAATATCTTATCTCCTGCCATAGCTATCCAATATCCACCTGAAGCAGCAACACTTCCTATTGAGATAATTAGTGGTTTTTCTGTAGATTTAAATTCAATCAATTGTTCAAGAATTTCTTCTGAGGCGAAAGCACTTCCTCCTGGTGAATCTATCCTGAGGACTAATGCCTTGACTGACTCATCCTTTTGAGCTTCTTTAATTATTGATATCAGTGAATCGCTACCGATTAATCCTGGCGGTTGATTGCCATCTAGTATCTGACCAGATGCAATAATAATACCTACATTATTTTCACTCTCTTGTTCAGCTTTTTCTGAATTTAAGGTAAATAAATAGTTGTTCATTGAAATCATACGTTCTTCTAATTCATCATCATCTAACTGATATTCTTTTTTTAGGTTATTGAGTAATTGATTTCTGGTAATTAGCTCGTCAACAATATTTTGAGAAAGTGCTATCGTTGCAATATTTTGTTCAGTATCTTCAATCTCTTTCATCAAATCTTTAGAATATTTAGTTAGACCATTATCAATAAGTTTCCTTGAAGCAACAATGTCGTTTTCGTATTTGTACCAAAACTCTTTTGCAAGTCGTAATCTAGTTTCTCTTGATTCGTCAGACATATTATTACGGACAAAGGGCTCAATTGCTGACTTAAAAGAACCCACTCTAAATATATTAAATTCAACTTTAATTTTATCTATTAAGTCACTGTAATAATTACTATAAAAAGAGAATCCTTCTGGGGTAATATATCCGTCTGGATGGAGTAATACTTTATTCGTTCTGGCCGCCAAATAATATGAACTTCGATTATACGATTCAGCAAAGGCAATGATTTCTTTATCGTTATCTCTTAGGCTGTCAATCGTATTTGCGATTCGTTCTAATTTACTTAATCCTCCATAAGTAAATTCATCTAATCTCAATATGATTAAACTGATTCTTTTATCTGTTTTAGCATATTCCAGTGTATCTATAACATCTTGAACCAAAGTCTCATTTCTGATTTCGCCAAAAAATTCATCTGCCGCCCTTTCGAAGGGATCACCCTGAAGTTGCTCAACTAGCTCTCCCTTGAGGTTTATCAGTAAGATACTTCTATCTTTTACGTCGTATTTAATAGGTATAAGCAAAACTAAAAACGCTGAAAAGAAAAGAAATAACAATAGTCCATTTAAAAAACGCCTAAGACGTCCTAAATTTGTCCAAATAAAACCAAATAAATTTTTTATAAAATGCATGAGTTAAATAAATACAATTGATAGTGACGGTAAAAATGCAATCAAAATTACAGAAATTAGAAGAATTAAAAAGAAAGGTATTGTAGATGAGTATACATCAATAATAGATCTGTCAAAACGATAGCTGGCAATGAATAAATTTATCCCTACAGGTGGAGTTAAATATCCCAATTGCATTGTCGAGAGAAATATTATTCCTAAGTGTATTTGGTTGATTTCATACATCTCAGCAATTGGTAACAGAATAGGTACAACAAGGACTATCGCTGAAAAAATGTCTAAGATGGCACCTAGAATAATCAAAAACAATAACAACAATATAATAAAAGTAATCTGATCGTCGACAACCTCAGAAACTAACCCAAAGATCTTTTGCGGAAGACCTGAATCGATCATGTAGTTGGTCGATGCAAGTGAAACAGCAAGCACAATCAATATACCTCCAACCATAATCATTGATTCTCGCATTAGAGATGGTAAATCAATGAATTTAATTTCTTTTAATATAACTACTTCGACAATAAAGACATACAACGCAGTCAATGCTGCCGCTTCAGATATCGCGAAAAATCCAGAATAAATCCCACCTAATACTAGAAATGGAAGCGGTATCTCCCAGGCACATTCTTTTAAAGTAATTAAAGCCTTTTTTAAATTAAAGGATTTACCTGATTTAGAGTTTTTTGAATTTACAGAAAAGCTATAAAATGAAAGTAATATTATCATCATCAGACCAGGAAGAATCCCTGCTTTAAATAGATTATCAATTGAAACCTCGGCAATAACACCATATAAAATTAGAGGTAAAGATGGTGCGAACAGAAGACCTAAACTCCCTGAAGTTGTAATCAAACCAAGATTAAATTTATCAGAGTATCCATCTTCTTTGAGTGCCGGATATAAGATTGCACCAAGCGCAATAATTGTTACGCCTGATGCTCCAGTGAAAGCTGTAAAGAGCGCACACGCTAGAATTGATACAATGGCTAAACCTGATGGCATCCAGCCTAAAAAAACATCTGTCAAAGCGACCAATCTTTTTGGCGCATTACTCTCACTTAATAAATATCCTGAGAGGGTGAAAAGAGGTATTGCCGATAGAAAAGGCATATCTGATATACCAATAATTTCGATAACTATAGCCATTAAATCAATTTCTTGTGACGCATACCCAAACATCGCGCTTGCAGCAATTACAGAAAAAAGCGGGGTTCCTATAATGCATAAAATTATTAATATTAAGATCATTTATGACGCTCTTCATTAATTTTTACAATATGATTCAACGCCTGAAAAAAATACCTGTAAGACATCATAAAAAAAGATAAAGGCACTATGGCATAGGCTATCCATGCTGGAAATCCATTCAAAACGGTTTCATCAAAAGTGATTGTCAAATGAATATATAAAATAGAGTGCCAAGTAACTACTCCACAAACTATGGAAACGAATAATTTAGAAATAATTTTTGGAAAATGAGAAATTTTATTTGAGATAAAATTGTCTATAAGGTCAATTTTTAAGTGCCTATTACTTCTGCTCGCTGATACTGAGGCTATCATTGCTAACCACAGGATAATAATTTTAATAAATTCATCACCCCAAATGATGCTGGAGTTAAAAAATAGTCGCATTCCGATTTGAGTCAGAGAAACCAGAATAACCAAACTAAGTAGAAGAACAATAAGATAGTCTTCAATAGTTTTTAGAGTTGATTTTTTTTCTTTATTGACCATCCAAATTATTTACTATGACGAATTATCATAATATTTCAGAAGATTTCCTGAAATCATCAATATACATTTTAATTTCATTGAATAATTCCAGTGAATAAAATCCGTCATTAGCCATTTTTTTTGTAGGCTCTTCAAGCAAATCAGTTAACTTTTGATATTCATCGCCATCAAATTGAATTTCTTGTATCCCAATTTTAGATAGCGCTTCGTATGCATTTTCTGAATCTTGTTGACTGTTACTATCAACTTCACTGTATATTCTATTTATAACCTCATTTAAAACCTTTTGATCATCAGTATTGATACGATTAATTATTTTTGAATCAATGGCTAAAAACCCCATGGCATAAAGAACTGGAACTCTTGTTATATAATTGATTTTTGTATGCCATTGAAGGGCTAATGCAACAACTGGAGGTATGGCAACAATATCAATTAAGCCAGTTTGAAGACCAGTCAATACATCGGTCATTGGAAGTGGAACAGGAAGCAAATTGAGTGATCTCATAGCCTCATAGCTAATTAAATCTCCTTGTGGTAACCATATTTTTTTATTTTTTAGGTCTTCATACTCTCTAATTGGCTCATTTGATAAAATATATGCAAAACCTCCGCCCGCAAATCCATAAGTATTGAACCCTAAGTTTTTGAAGCCTTGTTCAAGTTGATTGTCCACGCGATCTCTTACGTAATCTACTTCATCGAAATCTTTAAACAAAAAAGGTAG
>CEVZ01014968.1_pt1 | contig 11718 bp, 6 predicted proteins | sample 361371 | NCBI WGS metagenome assembly CEVZ01 (sample SAMEA2620217, study PRJEB7988) | marine metagenome | isolation source: saline water (ENVO:00002010), including
ATACGAACAACTTGTTTACCTGGTTGAGGTTTCCAAAATTGTTTTGTTGTTGTTGAAGTCGTCTCTAATTGTGTTAGACGATTTTTGATGGCATTTATATCCATTTTATTTCTCCTATGTTTTATGTTTTATCGTTTATTAGTTATGGTTAAACCTATAACCATATAACCTATTTAAATCGTATATAAATATACGAAACTTTTTCCAAACAGCCAAGCTTTTTTTATTTTTTTGCTTTTAATTCTACTATTTTGAAAATTCTTGTTGGGATTTCTTTTAACCCATCAGCATTAGTAATTACTAATTTATTTCTAAAATCTTCCCAAGGTACTAAAAATTTAGTATCCATTAAACCATTATTTAATTTAACAATTATTTCGTTTAAACCATTAATTGTATACAAAGTATTAGTAAATTTTTTTCTATGTAAAGAAATTGTTCCTGGTACTTTATTGTAATCTACAGCATTTGTAGCATCTACATTATAAGTACACATCAATTCATCTACATTATCTTCATTTTGTAATACATAAATTTTATCAAAAACAATTTCGTAAACTGATTCTATCTGTTCTAGGATATCTTCTAGAATATCTTTTGTCGCGAATGTACATAATAATTGTGTTTTCATAGTTAGTTCCTAAATGCACCTAATATTGGAGACCAATCTTTTGTTACTAATTTATAATCAGATGTTGTATTTGGAAATCCTACCATCTGTCCTTGTTTCCATCTAAATATAATTTTTATTGTTCCAACAGCGCCTGTTTGTTGTGTTCCTACATCAAGATAAAAATCATATCCACTACCACTACCTTTTGTTTCGTAGTCAGCTATAAAATCATCCGGACTCATTTTTCTATCGTATAATTTCTCACTTGGTATAAACCAAAATGTTTTTCCACCCTTAGCAGCATAAAACATACTTGTTTTACCTACACTTAATTGTCTTTTAAATAAATTGTGTAAACCTGCTCTTATATCATTTTCAAATTCACTAGAAAAATCATCAAATATATTATCAAAATGTTTATCTCTCTTTTCATTCCATTCTTTTCCATAGTTATAAAGTTTTCTGTTAAAATCTTTCCACTTTGTTTTATTTATTTTAGTTCCAAGAGCTGTATTCAAAGTTTCTAATTCATCTTTTGTTAATGATTCTTTTTGATATTCGTCCCAAGTTTTTTTATTGTGTTTACTAAAAATACTTCTGGCTTCTTCTTTATTATCACCTTTTAATTTACTTTCAAAATTTCTACCAACTAAATCAGCCCAATCAGCTGTCATAGCATCCCAATGTTTCTTGTATGTCTTCAAGAAATAAGCTGAATTAACTTTTGGTAATCCTAAAGCTTTAAAGAATGTATTTACGGTCAAGTTCTTTAATTGTCCTTTTCCTTTTTTCAAAGATATACCAACATCACCAAAATTAGTACCAAAACTTCCTGCTATATCAGCAGCTCCGAATTTAGACTTATCATTAGTAGGACCAGTCCACATCATTTTTCTACCTCTACCTAATTCTTTAACTATAGATTTACCTAAATTTACAGCATCAGAAACAACTGATGATTTTGGTTTTGAATCTTTTTCTAAAAATCTAGCTTGAGGTAATTTATTAATATCAATTGTAGATAAACTAGAATTAACAGCTCTTATAGTTCCATCTGCAAAGTATCTTTGTACATCTTCACCTGTTTTGAAAGGACCACGACCTCCAGCTACAACTATACCAGTTATAACTTCGTGATAAAATGTTGTTGCTGATGTATCACCTGCTTTCTCTAACACTATTTGTTTCTTACCACTCAAATTACCAACTAATAAATCTATAGCTTCTTCTTGTATGTTAAGTTCTCTCATTGTATCTCTTAACTCTATTAAGTGTGCTGGATTTTTAGGATTAGGCATTCCATCGTGAACACGATGAGACCATTCTAGTAATATTTTATCTATTATTTCCATTTATAACCTCTTTGTAATATCTTTCATTTCACTATAATTTGAACCCATTTTTGATTTTGTCAAAAATACTGGCTTATAATCAACTCTCTTAGTAGGTAAATCACAATCATCTTCTAATATTTTTTTGATTTCTTTCAAAGTTTTTACTCCATCTTGTTCTGAAAAGTCAAATAGGAAACTATCATAACCATAAAGAACTAACTTTGTTTTTTTACCTTCTCTTAATAAATAGTCTTGAATTGATAAAATCTTCTTAATATTCATTTCAGTTTCATAACCTTGAATCAAATAATTAAAAAGTTTATTCCTATTTAAATCAGTATAATTTTCAAAAAATAGTTTCCTTCTATAAATAGTACTAACAACATATTTAAATCGATTTATTTGAAGCCATTTTTTATTTATATATTCATAAGTTTTATCAAAGAATTTTGATATTTTTTTATGTTCTTCACGAATACCACCATATAATATTTGGAATGTTTTAGCTTTTGACTCATCATATGAACAATTATATATCTTTGCAAAGTGTTCGTGTACTGATTCTTTACCAAAATCATAATCGACTAGGTTAGCTATTAATCTCAAGTGATAAGCATCAAAATCAAACTCTACTAATGAATCATTTTCTGGTATAAAAGCTTTTCTCTGTTCTTTTGTCAATGCTGCAAAGTTAACCGTACCATATGAATTACTTGGACGACCTGTTGTTGTCCATAGATTGTAATTTGAATACAATTTACCATTAGATATATGTTTTTTTACTCTTACATCAAATATATCACATACATCATCAGTTACTTTTACACCTTGTTTTTCGATATCCCAAAAGGCCTGTATTTTATCTATTGAACCATCTCTCGCAAACCAACCCTCATCATTAATTAAGTCATTTATTTTAGGTTTTAACCATTTGTACATCTGTTCTGAAAGCTCATCACAATACTCCCTGTGCTTCGAAATTGGTACTATTTCGTTAAGTTTTTTTACATTGTAGTACTTATTACTCAAGAAATCTATTGCATTATTACGAATATTGTTCTCAAATGGTCTACTATTTAACCACCAATGACATTGATTTATACAAAGAATTTTTTTGTGTTCAGGAAATATTGGTTGTAGATTTTTAGAATCAGGTGTGATAATAATACCTTTTCCCTCATATATATGAGAATAGTCCTGTAACATCTCTGAACAATCAGGATGTAGTTGTGGGATAAATTCACCTTTGTTTAAAGTACCCTCTTTTAAATCTAACTCTCGTGTATATAATAATGATAACTTATTATTCTTATGTAACGGGTGTAAGAAAGGGTCCGAATATATAGGTATTACAATATAACTTTTTTCCATACTACAATATATAACCTTTTTACTTAAAATACAAGCTTTTTATGCGTAATTGGTAGAACTATCACTAGATATACCAGGACTAAAATCTTCTCCTGGATTTTCTTCAAGCCATTCTCCTGCTTCTTGCCAAGCTTCAATCATCTTTAAAGTTGAAATATATTCTTGACCTGCAGAAACAATATTTTCAAAGAAAGCCTTACAATCAGAGTTTTCATTATCAGATATAAACCATTTATCTTTGTAAATAAATAATGTATAGATTTTTTTAGATTCATTACTATTTTCAAAAACATATTTTTTTGACAATGATACCTCTTTTGCCGGGTCACCTTTATACACATATTCAAATTGACCTGGATTATTATCTAATTTTATAGAATCGAGGACATTTAATGCAGCTTCTTTTTTTGCATCACTAGAAATATCAAAAGTTATGTTAAATATTTCATCTATATTTGCTGATGTCCCACTTTGAAGTGTTGTAAATTTAAACATATAATCACAGAACTCAGGAGTTTTTTTCCAATAAACAGGTTTAACCCATTGTATAAACGGTAGTACTTTGTGAAAACCTTTAAGACCGAAAGTTTTTGTCAACAAATATGGTGAACAAACTTTTTTCTCTTTATTAGTCCAGGACTCATTTGCTAATGCAGATATTTTTCTATCATCTCTAAATCTCATTTTTGTAGTTAAACTAGTGCTAAAACTACCAGGTGAAATACTATGTTGTACACTCCAAACTTGAAAAAACACTTGATTTCTATATCTCTCTGGCAAAAACGCTATATCAAATATATCACCAGGTTGAAAAGCACTAATACCATGTAATTGTAATTGTACATCAACAGGTAAAATAGTAGGTCTTTTTGCTACCGTATCAGTTATGAATATATCTGTAAAATAATCATAAAGAGATTCTGAAAATAAATAACCTGCTTTTTCTAATTCGGCTTTTCTCTTTGTATATGTATGTGTATCTGTTTTTGCTGGTTCAACACGAGGGTCTGCTTTTTTAGTTTCTAAGTCTGATGTTTTTTTATTAATAGCTTCTACCAACCCAGTATGTGCTGGTGTTTTTTCTATGTCGATAGTACTACCACCATAAATAGTTGCCGCTGATAAATAAGTGGGGTCTGCAATTTCTAAAGGTGGATTAACTTCATTTATTAATAATTTTTCTAATTCTGACATATTGTGAGACGGTAAATATTCTACTTCAAATTTATTTAATAAATCTTTACCACCATTTTCAAGAATTTCTATAGATTGCATTTGGTCAATTATTTCACTCAATGCCATTTTAACTCTTCCAGAATCACCTAATCCAGATAATGCCAATTTACTTGCTATCATATCACCACCACCCAAATTCATTCTAAGACTCATATTTTGAACTATTGAAGTAGGTGAATAAACTTTGAACTTATACAAGTTGTCATAAATAGTTTTTTTGTCTCTTGCATCATTATTTTGATTAACAACATCAGAATATGTTATACCGGTCTGCATTAAATCACAAAAACCTCTTGTAAAACCTTGAACATCTGCTGTATCCATTTGCCATTTCCAAGCTCTTCCTGTAGAATCTTCTAACACATTACTAATATATTTAAAAAATTCACCTAAATTGTCAGCTTGTGCGAATGCTGTTTTTATAAGATTTAATTGAATAAACACTTCCCTGATAGGAATTAAATCATTTAATTTATCAATTTCGGTACCATCTGTAGTACCTTTATCGAAGTCAGTATTATAAGTATTATCCCAATTTTCTGGTAATAAAAAAGGTAATTGTCTGTGACCATCTTTTAAATATTGTTGTCTTTGAAGTAATGAATCAGTATATCGTGTCATGCCACACGATGAATTGTATCCAACAAAATTAGCTGGTGCTTTTGTACCAAATAATTTTTTATCTCCCAAAGTAAAATATTTACCCAATTCACCATTAAGTACGACATCTTCAAACCATCCCCAAGAAACATATATAGCATCTTCTTTAGTTGAAGGTACTTTCATCTTTTCCCCCTTAACATTGGGGTTATCTTTAGTTGTGTAAGTACCTCTCCAATAAATACCTAATTTAGTATTTATTTTTGAAGGTGTATTCCAATCGGGTGATGCTAAATACTCAGAAGCAAATAATGCAGCTAATTTTTCCCACTCATCTTCGTCTTCTGTACTGAAACTTTTATTAGCATCCATAAAAAGTCCAGGAAATAATTGGTCAGCCGCTACTTTTATAACTCGCCAGTCAATATCTGCCAACATATTTTTTTTAGCTGTACCAGTCAAACCTTCTTCTTCAAGTGAAGGATTTGCTATTGTTGTATTCATTGAAAGAATATCTATTGAACAATTCCATGCACCCGTACCAGGGTCTAAATCAGCTGATGCATTTGTTACTTGTCCCTGCACAAATTGTATATCATAATCTGATTCTTGCCATTGTCCCGTTTTTGTAACATTACCATTTTTATCAGTTTCACCATAAATTATATTATTATATTTACCTCTACCATCATCATCTTTTAATAAATCATCTGGATTGTATAGTGTAAAGTTTTTTTTATTTGTCCATCCAAAGTCTAAAAACATTTGAGCACCGGGTCTTAAAAAGTATTTACTAAAAATTTTATCATACTCTTGAAAATCATAAACTTTAAATTCTACCGTAGTTTTTAAAACACCAGATAATGGTCCTTGAGCATTTTGTGTTGTAGACCGAACAGCTGTAATACCAGCTGGTGGTTTTAGTCTTCTATCTGTGTTTGCTTCAGTACGAATACTATCAAGTTCTGTGTATGTTTCTCTTTGACTTGGTAATTGAAGTTGATTTAAATCTGATTCTTGTGGGTCTAAATAACTTTTGTCACCTTCTCTAGGATTATATGTACCAATTACATAAACTTTTCCAATTTTACCTGTAATTTCAGGGTCCGGAGTTCTAATAATATCTTCTACTTCAATACTCTCTTCTTCATCTACAGAATCTTTTTTAAATTTATATCTTTTATTTTTAAAATCTACTCCTGAAACTTCATATTCACCATTTTTTTCTGTAACAAAATCAGACGGACTATGATTATGTTTTTTCCCGGTTTTTTCAACTACAGAAACTGCTGTCCACAGACGAGCAAATGGTGTTTTAGAACTATAAAATCCTTGACCACCAAATGTTATTGAATCCATATCTGAATCCTCTAACGCCTGTGATTCTAAAGGTCCACGACCAGCTCCTAAGTCTTCTGTTTTTTGAAGTTTTTTTACTATATCATCTGGTAAGGGTGCTCCGAAAACTCTTTTTGCTATTCTACTCATTGTTAAGTACCTTGTGCATATTTTAGAGAACCAGGTATTCTCATTTGTAAACCTTCTGGAATATTCATAGCGAATAAATTGTTTGCTCTTGCGATATACCACCATAAAGTAACATCACCATAAAATTGATGAGCTAATAAATCAAGTCTATCTCCGTATTGAGATATAATATACATATCACTATCAGTTATAGGTATATTGTCGAAATAAGTTGACCTATAGTAAACTTGATTGTTTTCTTTTTTTATTTTTTCTGTATTTTTATATCTATTATCTGCCATATTTATTTTCCTTAATCAAATGGATTTATATTCTCCAAAAACTCACCAATTCTTTGAGACCATGGTTTAAATAATGCACCTTCATTATATCCATAACCATACATTGATGTACCTAATGCAGGAACAACATCATTAAGTACTTTATAACTTATATTAGCTATAACATAATGTGGTACTCTGTGTCCGTTACCTAATACTGAATCCCAAGGTCCATCAAAAGTATAATTTAAACTTTGAATAAATCCTAATGCTCCATCTTGAAAACCAACTGGTGCACCAGTAGGTTTTCCTCCGTATAAATCTGCCATTCGCATTCTACATAAAGGTGGTTTAGGTCTACTAATTCCAACTGCCTCATCGAAAAAATAATCAGGGTAACACATACCTGTTAAGTAATCAAGTTTCTCATACATTTTATCTAACTCTTTTACATTATTCGGAAAAAGTTTTAAAGTAAAATTAATATCTCTGTTAGTACTTTGATAAGCATATGCACCTTCACTTCTACCGATATATTGTGTTTCAGACCAATTTGCAGATATATTTTCATTCACATCTTCAATGTAACCTCTAAATACTAATAATTTATTATTTCTTAAATCTTTAAAATAAAATGGAAATCCATTTGCAACACTCTCAAATTCTCTGTTATCAGGAAACAAATCCTTCTGTTTTCGTATAACATCTTTTGTTTCAATTGGAGCCAGAGCCATCGCATCTCCCTGACTACCTTCTTTACTAATTGCATTACCATCTATTGAAACATTTACATTATTAAATAAATCACCACCTAATGCAGTATGATATTTTTTCTTATTCGGATTCTTTGAACCGAATATTTTTTTATCAAACAATTTAGCTGCTTTATTTAGTGGTGCATTTAAAAATTTAGCCATTCTAACATTTTGATTCTGACCTATTCCAGAATTACTAAGTGCACCTCTATCTACATATGTAGTTTCATCAAGTCCAAAACTTCTATTTAATCTAATTTTTACATAAGGTATATTAGAAGAAAATACAGATAGTGGGTTATATAAATATTGAAATTGTTGATGACCACCGACAAGTATATCAGAAATACTAGAATACTTTCTAAATGTATCTGATGCATCTCCGATTCTTGGACCTAGTAAAGAAGTAGTGTGATTTACATAAGCTGCAATACCTATTAAATTTTGTGTACCTATAAATTTAACACCATCTGGCGATAAAAGATACTTTGCAAGTCTAAGACCATCTTCAAGATGAGCTTCAAGAATACTTGTTCGTGAGCCAAATGTTCCGATTGCACTACTTCTAGGATTTGGGATTGGTCTAACTATATATGGTTCATTTAATGCTTTCAATGCACCCATTGCGTCTGGAAACAATTCAGCTAATTTATTTAAACCGAGTGGTGTTCTTGTCATTGTTGCGTGCATATAAGCACTTCCAAATGGTTCGTGAGCTCGTAAATCTAAACCACCATCTGTTTTCGACTTAACATTATTCCAATCAATTAATAAATCTATCTTTTCATTATATACATCTTTAAGTGTAGTACCATATGTAGGAGTACCACCTATATCAACACTTCTACTACCACCTTGTTGAATTAAAGTAACTGCGTCGACATCAATCTCATTATTACTAAAATAATTATTTGCACCTTGATTACCAAATGGAAAATCATCTCCAGAACCTGGGTTCATTTCATCATATATAGTACCTGAACCACCATCAAAAGGTTGAACCATATGATATTCAGAAATAACACCACCTTCTATAATATCTTCAATATTTGAAGTAAATCCTTTTGCATGAACAAATGGTTCTGGTTGTCCTGTGAATGTACCACTTGTGTAATCTAACCCAAATTGTTGTTGTGAATTTAATATTATGAAGTTTAACATATTTGGATTCTCATATGTACCTCGTACTGAGTTATCTTCTGCAAAAACACCAACAAATTCTGACGGATAAAGATGGTTTCTGTTTGTTGTAAACCCAGTCATAAATTGATTATGATAAGGGTCTATATGGTCAACGGTTTTATCATCATCATAATTTGTATAATAATGTATATTTAAACCTTTCCCTGGATTTTCATAACTAAGAGGTGATGTACCGATAAATTCTGATATTGAATTAAATAACTCACCAGTACCTGGAGCTCTGTAGGGTGTAAAACCATACATCTCTAAATCTTCAATATAATTTGCATACCCATCATCATTTAAACCACCAAATCCCATTTTACCAGTATTTGTATATTCACCATCAGCTATACCAAGAAATTGAGTTGTATAAATATTACCTTCTTCTATTGGTCCTAGATATGTAAATCCGTTTGCATTATCATTAGTGATGAAGTCAACACCACTTCCTAAAGCTCCATATTCTGACTCCCACAATTGTCCTGGATTTACAAATTCATTTCCAAGTATTCCAGAGAATAAAGTATCGTCTCCTTCTACTAGTCCCGGAACAAAACCTGGACTAAAAGGGGCTGCTAATGGCCAAGAGACACTTTGATTTGCAGGGTTTTTTATCTCTTCATAAAATATACCAGTATTAGTAAATGTTCCTCGTGACATACCTTCACCACCATCTATTCCAACAAATTGTGTTGTATATTGATTACCCAATTCAATTGGCCCTAACCAAGTAAATCCAACGGCATGAATATTTTCAATCACATCAACAAAGTCTTGGTCTGTTACTCCTAAAATAGTACCAGATTTTGTTGTTGTAGGTGCATTAAAGTCTTGTGTATAATTTATTAATATATCTCCCAAACTTCCTGGATTGTCATATTCTAATGCAAAAGGGTCAACTCCCACAAAGTGAGAATATCTGATTCCACTTTTACCTGGAGCAGTATTTCGTGTAAATCCTCTGTGATGTGTGTTTATTATATAATTGGCAGCCTGTGGTTCGTTTATACCTAAGTCTCCTGGATTTGTAAATTCATCATTTAAAATACCACTAAATAGTGTATCATCACCTTCTTGTAAATTACTCACAAAACCTGTACTATGTATATTTCTTATGTTATTGACCATTTGTAATTCAGGGTCAGTACCTTGCCACATTTGACCAGGATTAACATATGTAGAACCTTCTATTCCTAAAAAGTCTGTTGCTTCGACATTAATTGTAAAACCGGTAGCGTGAATATCATCTATATAATTTACAGCACCACCAACCTTTATGTCTCTATCTTCTGTGAATACAGATGATAAATTAGCTAAGCCTCCTTGATTTGATTGTCCGTTTTGTGCCATTACTAACCTTCTCCTTTAACGACTATTCCTGAATCCATTTTTAAAATCAATGCATCTATTTTATCAAATAATTTGTTTAGTGCTTTTCTGTCGTCAATTATACCTACTTCCAGGCCTTGAGGAAATTGTTGAGCATTAGCTAATGATTGATTATTGGTAGCATCAGTAGTAGGAACATTATTACCTGATTGTCTTATCTCATTAAATTCATCTAAACTAACGAACTTACCAGATTTAGAATCTTTAATTTTAATATTAAAAGGTTTATCACCACCTGGAATTAATTTTGTTATATCAAATCCAACTTTCATATTACTAAATGCTGTAGCTATTGTTGATGTTAAACCAACACCCAACATTTCAAATAGACCTCCTGGCTGATTCATTTTTTTTACAGCTGCAGTCAAAGAATCAATCATTTGGTCGCCTAGATTTCCTGAAGCATCTAATCCGAATATACCACTTATAGCTGCATCAATATCTGATTTTAATTTTCCATCTGGGTTTCTCATTTGTTCTGCTACATACGCTATTCCACCTTCAATTTCTTGTGCTATACTTACACCGATACTACCTTTTTTGGTATCACCGAAAATTAAAAATTTAAGCCAATCACTTAAACCTTTTCCTGTTTTATCTTTTTTCAAATCTTCAAAATTTACATCCCTAAACATATCCTCAAATTTTTTAGTTGTTAGTTTTGGCATAATTAAATCTGTAATAAAGTCATTTAGTGTTTTCATTGTTTTACCAATTTTACTATCTTCTTTTATATTTTCAAGTTTAGAAACATCTACTTTTTCTTCTATTAGTTTACCCATATCAATCTTTCCACCACCTATTCCAGCTGGAATCAAATTACCTAAACTAAATGCTCCGTTTTCACCAACAAATAATTCACTAATTTTACTACCGATATTAAAACCATCTGGTCCAGTCAACCAATTCCAAACAGATGTAAATCCTTTTTTTATTGATTCCCAAATCCAACTGAAAACACCACCTACACTTCCATCGTCAGTTCCCGGTAACTTAACATTCATCAAACTATTCCAGGCTTCTTTAATTCTAAACCATATACCTTCAAAGAATTTTCTAGGTCGTTTTCCATCCATTTCCTCACCCATTAACCAGTCTTTTCCTTTTTTAATAAGTGTGTCCATATCTGAGTCTATTCCAAATAATTTTAACATCATATTTCCGAGACCCTTAACAATATCTCCTATACCACCTTTTAAAACACTTAATTTTGTTGCCTGTTCACCTTTAGGGTCAATAAGATGAAGTTTATCTTGTGCATCTTTATGAAAGAGAGGAGCCTTCATAAAGTCTTCTACAAAAACAATTAATTTTTCCATAAAACTAGCCATATTTTCTAAAAAGTTAGTTTCCATTAAAAAATCAAAAGTTCTTCGAACCGTACTAAAGAATTTTTCTCCGTGCTTCTGAGCAAGTTCACGAATCATTGTATTAAAATCAGCTGTTATTTTTTGCATCTCACCCATTGTTTCTCTAGCTGCTAACAA
>CEVZ01152985.1_pt1 | contig 11706 bp, 8 predicted proteins | sample 361371 | NCBI WGS metagenome assembly CEVZ01 (sample SAMEA2620217, study PRJEB7988) | marine metagenome | isolation source: saline water (ENVO:00002010), including
TCGTCCACCGAGAACGACGACGACCGAACGCGCGCGACGACCGAACGCGCGCGTCGTCGTCCGACGATCGGCGCCATTCATTCATCCATCCATTCATTCATTCATCCCGCGCGTCGTGTCGAGGTGTCCCCTAAACCCTAAACCCTAAACCCGCCGCCAACCGACACGAGATATTTTCGGTCGGTCGGTCGGTCGGTCGGTCGGTCGGCCGGTCGGTCGCCGCGCGCGACGCGCCGCGACGCCGCGCGCGGTCACACCATCGCGTCACACCGGGTATCGCACGCACACACAGCGAATCGATCGTCCGTGAATCTCTCATTCACCCACCACCCCCGTGGGTCGAACGCGCGACGCCGACGCGCGACGCGACGGCGACGCGCGAGGATCGTCGCGAGGATCGTCGCGAGTGCGCGGCGCGGGGGCGATCGCGGCGCGCGCGCGGAGGAATGACGCGCGCGCGAGGTACGGTGCGAGACGCGCGCGCGGTCGGTCGGTGGAGGAAAAAAACACGCGCGAGGGTGACCGCGAGGGCGAGGGAGACGACGACCGAGGGCGTCGGAGTTTCCGAGAAACGCGACGCCGAGGGGGTCGATTGCGAACGTCGGGATTTCCGAGCGAGTGGGAGATTGACCGAGCGCGCCGCGCGCCGCGCCGACGCAGGTGAAGTGGTTCAACGCGACGAAGGGGTTCGGGTTCATCGTCCCGGATGATGGCTCGGAAGAGATCTTCGTGCATCAAACGGCCATCGAGACGGTGGGGTTCCGTTCGTTGTGGGAGGTGAGACGAAACGTTGCGAAAATGCGAAAATGCGCCGCCCACGCGCGGGACGGGGCTACGAAACGCCGAAACGCGAAACGCCGGGGGATTTTTGTCGAGCGAGAGCGCGAGACTGACGGTGATTGACGGTGATGACGCGCGCGTAGGGAGAAGAGGTCGAGTATAAAATCGATACGAGCGATGTAAAACCGAAAGCGGTGGGAGTCACCGGTCCCGGCGGGGCGAAGGTGAAGGGCGCCCCGCGGCGGCGGCGTAGGAACCGCGCGGCGAAGAGGACGCAAAATGACGTCGCCGACGCGAATGAGACGAAGGGAGAGGCTGAGAAGTCCGAAAAGAGCGAGAATTCCTCGAAAGTAGATGTTGGATAACGGTGTGAGCGGCTAGTCGCACACGCTGGAGCCCGATCGATTCAAAATGTCGAAACAAAACTTTCGAGGAGGGTATTCACGCCAGGTTTGCAACACAACCATTGGATCATCGATCGCCTTGGCACCATCAACGGATGAGTATAGAGCTAGAATGTTTCGCCTTTTGTAACCATAGCGAGTCTTTATCTAAAAAGAGGAGTCACACGGGGTGACTGGCGGCGGCGCCAGCGTGGCCGCGTCGAGCGCGCGAGGCGCCATCGTCGCCAGAGAGCGCGTCAGTCCGCCGCACGCGCGCGAGTGGCGCGCGCGGCGGACGCCCGAGTCGATGCAACGAGTGTTTCTTGATGATTTGCGCGCGCGATTTGACGCACAAGGTTACGTCGTCGTCGAGAATTACCTCGATGCGGACGTCGTCGAGGCGTGCCGAGAGGAGCTCGATGCCGTCTTGAGGTGCGCGCGCGAGGGCGCCGGCGTGAAAATTCCCATCGTTCGCCCCGCCATTCGAGGAAACTGACGTCGCGCGTTCGCGATCATAGAGAGAGACTCGGTGAAAACGATGACCGGGACGCGCGCTGGGACGAATTAGAGGCTCTCGGTTGCGTGGCCCAGGTGAACGACCCGGCGCGCGAGCGTTCGACGTCCCACGAAGCGGCGTTGGATCATCGCAAAAGTTCGTCGATGTGCGTCGACGTCGTCACGAAAACTGTTCGTAGAGACGGTGCGATAGGATCGATAGCGATGGCGCTCTTGGGCGTCGAAGACGTGCGGTTTTTCAACGACCAATACATCGTGAAGCCGCCGGCGAGAAACGAAGAATCTCTTCGATCGTCGAGCTTTCAGTGGCACTACGACAGTCAATGGTGCGATGCTGAAACGACATCGATGTATACGGCGTATTTGAGCTGTTGGGTCCCGCTCGACGATGTGAGCGAGGAAAATGGAACGCTTCGTATACTCCCGTACCCCGAGGCTTCATCAGCCGCCGCCACGCACCGGGAGAAAGCGCTCGCGTATCCTTCACGGCAGACGTTACCTTCGCCGCTCTTGGACGGTGGATGCGATGGAGCTGGTCGACTCATTACCGTGAGCGCGGGTTCGGTCGTGTTTTTTAGCGACGTCGTGTTACACTGTAGCGGACCGAACATCGGTGACTCGATTCGTCGAGTGTGGATGCCGCAGTTTTCAGCCGGGCCGATACTGCGACGTGATGGGCGCCCGGTGAGCTTGACGGCAAAGTTAGTGTAACCTTATTGTAGAATGTCGAATATGTTTCTGTATTGATAAAGGTCGATTGACTAATCGGTCAACTCGTTCTAAGTTCTATCGTACACGCTCCGAATAGGTCACGTTTAATGTATCACTCAGCAGGTTTGGCCTTACCGGCGTTCTTACGCGTCGATTGGTTCCATTTTCTCGGACGGCGATTGCCCTTTTTATTAGACTGAGCCTTGCGCTGTCCCTTTTCTTGTTCCTTAACCGGCGTGTTCGGAGCCTCGACGTTGGGTCGCTCCGGCGGCGACTGCCGATCGCTCACCACTCCGGGCGGTAATCCCGATGGCACTGGCGGCGAACCAGATCGCATGAGACGCATCAAGTGTTCCGCTCTATTGTTTGGTTGTTGCGAATAACCTTGGGGATTGAAGCTAGGGTGCATAGGTGGAGGCATACCGTGCGCGAACATGTGCGGCGGCGCCACCGGCGGTAAGCCGGGCGGCGGCAAGCCTTGCGGAAGCATCCCAGGGAGAGGCGGCTGCGCCGTCGGAATCGGATGATGCATCGGACCCTGGTACGGATGAAGCACGGGAATCGACTGAGCGTTCATGATGTTAGGTGGACCGGGCGGAAGAGGCGGCTGAGTGTGCGGTCTGATGTGATTGGGCGGAGTGGGAGGGCGCAAACGCTCCTTATTCTTCGCCTTCTTTGCCTTCTTCCCGCCATTCTTAGCTCCTACCGCGTGTGTTTCCAGCTGTAACGCAGATACGTCGGGAATATCCAAATCTCCCTTTTTCTTCTTCTGCTTTTTCTCTTGCTTCCTCTCCTTGTTTTGCACGATCGCCACCGGTTCGCTCGAGCCTTGCTCGGGTGCCTGGTCGTCGACGGCGACCTTTGGTTTAGGCTGCTTGTGTTGTTTCGGTTGTCTCGGTTTCTTATCCTTCTTATCCTTCACTCGGTGCTGTTTCGATTCATTTTCCTTCTTTTTCGTACCCTTCGTATTCGCCTCTTCCCATCCCTGGTCCTCCGCCTCTGCCTCTGCTCTTCGTTCCGCTTCCTTTCTCTCCTCCAAGGCTTTCATCGCTTCCTCCTCTTCCGCTCGCCTCGCGCACTCTAATGCCGCCTGCTTCGCAGCCTCTTCATCTTTGATCCTTTTGCGCTCGGCGTGTCGCTCAGAGGGCAGCGGCAACGGGTCGTGCGCCTTTTTTGAGAAAGGATGGTACAGGACCGGCTTTTCCGAGCCTCGCTCGGGTTTCACCGCAAACGGACCCGCCTTCTTACTCTCTTCAAGAATCATGTCTACGACGAGAACCGTGATGTCATCTCTGTTATCCTTCATCATCTGTGCGAGCTTATTGAGCGCCGCAGCGGCGTTTTGCGTATTCATCTTAGAGGCGTGCGCCGACGCCTGCTTCGGCGTCGCGGCGTCCCACAACCCGTCGCTGGCGAGCAAAAGCCTCGCGCCGGGGAACCGATCGGGAACGATCACCATACTCACATCCGGTTCGCTGATAACGCCGCCCTTCTTACCGTCACGATCACCGATCGATCGAGACACCGCGAGCCCGCCTGGCCACACTCGCAGCGGACCGACGCCGACGCGTTCCCCGTTCGGTCCGTCCTCGTATTCCGTCGGCCGCACCTCTCCCCCCGCCTCCTCGATCCGCTTCCGTTCACTCTCGGACGTGTCCAGACGATGTTCGACGCTCAAACGAAGCACCGGAGTCCCCGGCCCGAGATCCAAAGTCGCCAACGAATCGCCCACCGCCGCCGTCGTCACGCATCTCCCCCGCACGACGCAAATCGTCGCCGTCGCCCCGCTGTGCACATCCTTGGACAAAAACGCCGCGTCCACCGCCGCGAACGCCGCTCGAAGCGCGTTCGGCAACCGTCTCTCGAACGCATCGTCCGCGCGTTCCCCTCTCCCGAGCGCGCCCTCGGCGTCCAACGCCGCGACGAGCTCCGGAAGAAAACGTTCCGCGCAGTGCGCCGCGCACGCTCTCCCACCGTGTCCATCGAACAGACCGAACGCGCCGAACTCAATCTCATCCTCCGCATCCTCCCTCGACCCTCCCTCGCGCGTCGGACGCCACGTCACCGCCACCTCGGCGAGATCGAAGTCTTCGCCCTTTTGAACTTTTCGAGAGTGCGCCACCGCGAGCGCCGGAAACCCCACGCGATCGCCCGTGACGAGGGCGTCGCGCGGCACGTGCGCACCGCCGACCATGTTTCTCGCGATCGGTGCGCTCGACGAGCGCGCGCGGACGCGCGGACGCGCGCGAGACGCGATGGAATGAAGACGATGACGAGGGCGCGCGCTGACTCGGAGCGACGCGGCGGAGACGAGCCCCGCGAAGGCGAACGCGTCTCGAGCGTTCGTGACGTCGCGCGAGGGCGCCGAGGCGAAAGAATGCGAAACATAATGACTGTGTCTACGGTGCGAGGGAACGATGCGCGCGAGATGACTTGATGTCGCGCATGGGATCGTACTCTTCGACGTCGACGTCCAAGCCGACGACTCTTCGCAGCGGCGCGAGCGATTCGCTCAGACACACCTCTCTCGGCACGCGCACGATGGCGTCGACGAGAAAGAGCTTCTCGGCGCCGAAAGGAGCGTCGGTGGTGTCGGTGCGCATGCGTTCGATGTTGACGCCGCGTTCGTGTAAGATTTTGGCCAACGCGTTGGTGATGCCGGGGAAGTCTTCGCCGCGCAGACGCACGCGTTTGAGCTCGGTATTCGATTCCTCGCACGCGTCGCTCGACACTCGAACCGAGGTCGTGATGGACGGGATCTGCGATAACGACGCCTCCAGCGTCTCTCGAACGGCGTCGGCGCCGACGAAAGAGACGCGCATAGAGATGGTGAAGTCGCCGCAAAGGTTGGTCATGCGCGACTCCTCCACGTTGCCCCTCGCGGCGAGGACTTTGGCGGTGAGATCGGCGACGATGCCGGGTTTATCGACCCCGAACGCGGTGACGACGTATCTCGATACCGACGGCGCGCGCGTCTTGGCGTGGGACGCGCGCGCGCGCGCGAAGAAAAGTGCGTGCGCGCGCGTGGCGAAGAAGTGTCGACACGACCGAAACGTCGCGTCGATCGTCGCGTCCCTCGTCGCGGACGCGCGCGTGGCGACGAGGGTGAACGAACGCACCGCGCGCGCGATGTCGGACGCTCGAGCCATGGCGACGAAAGATGGGGGACGGGGTCGAGGTCTGAAGCGATGGAGGTGCAAATTGAGAAATGACAATGCGAAAACGAGTGTCGTGAAAATGTGAACGTCGACTACAATACAAATACTGATTGCTAATTGATTCCTAATTCGGACGTGCGCGTGAGACCGAAATTTTCTTCGTCCGCTTGCAACGTGTTCGCGGCGGGACCGAGCGGGGAGGACGTGCTCGTGTTGCGCTCAAACTGGCGGGTGAAAGTCGCGTACGCGTCAGTCATCGCAAAGGATTGAACGACGCGTTGTTTTTCTCAAACTATGCGCGAGAAAATGCGCGTGTCGACGTCAGCGACCGTCGCCGTGCGAGCGCGAGCGAAGAAAAAATGAGCGCGACGCGATTGAATGAAATACGCACCATTGTAGAGATTCCCGGATTTCTGCGCAGAATTTCGCACGGGTCGCCCCCGAACGCGTTCCGCACATCGTCCAACAAGACGTCAATGTCGACGAATAACAGAGACGGAAAGTCTGTGAGCATCAAACCGATCCTGCAATCCTCGGGCATGGACGCGCGCAGCGATTCGACGGCTTTCGTCGCGTTGACAAACGCGTCTTCGTTCAAGCACACGCTCGGTCTCTTCTCCAAAATCTTCACCACATCCCCATCCGGGAGAATCTCCCTCAGAGATCTCACTCGACGCGAGATATCTTCCATCGCATCGTCCTCCACGAGCAAACATCCCGGACACGCCTCGAAAAACGCATCCGCGTCGCACGCTCCCTCCAATCCCGACCTCGCCGCGCGCGTCCTCTCCCGCGTTCGCGCCAATCCATCATCGTCCAACGCCAACAGATCCGGCACCGCCGCACACATACCCATCACATCCACCCCTTCCCGCATCATCTCTCGCAACGCCAACACGCACGCCGTCGTTCTTTCCAATTTCGCCGCCAACGTCACCGCGTCCCCGCGCGAAACCTCGCCCCTCGCCACCCTCGTTCGAAGTCCCGGGACGATGGTGAACAACCGCTCGACGTCTCGCGCCAACCCCTCGGCGTCGACCCCGATCTCACTCGCCCTGATCTCCACCGCCAGACGTCCGAGGGCGTCGTCCGCGCGCCCCTCGAGGATGTGGTCGGGTTTGATGGAGCGACCTATGATGGTGTGCGAGGTGGTCACCGCGCTCTTCTCGTCGTCGTCAGACGCGCGAGGCCGTCGGGAGCTCGCGCGAGGCGTCGGCCGGTGTCTCTCGCGCGCGATCCGATCGACGCGCGACGCCGCGGACGACGCGACGCGAGACGACGACGCCATGCGCGTCGAGGTGTGAAGACCCACTCGCGCGGTGAAAAAGCAACGACCCGCATCTCGCCGGCCGCATCTCGCGACGGGGACGCGCGGGTCATGACGCGCGGCGCGACGACCACGGTGATGGTCTCGCGCGCGTCGACGTCGTTCTCGACGCGACGAAGGACGATGACGACGACGACGACGACGACGACGACGGCGATGGTCTCGCGCGGACGCTCGACATCGAGCTCGAGCGGACACTTCGACCGACTCGTTTTCGATCTCGACGGCGTGCTCTACGACGGGGCGAACGGGTACCTCGCGCACGTGCGTCGGCGTCAGCGCGCGTTCCTGCGCGAGAGGTTCGGGATGTCCGCGGAGGAGGCGGCGGAGGTTCGCGCGCGCGCGTTCGAGGCGGCGTCGCAGTGTTACAAGGGTCTCCGAGATTTAGGGTACGACGTCGAGCAGGAGGAGTTCACGGCGTTTTGTCGAGACGGCGTGGATGAGTTTTTAACGCCGTGCGAGGCGCTGGCGGCGACGCTTCGCGCGATGCCGTATCGGAAAGTTATAATGACGAACACGAGCGAGACGCAGGGTAACAAGGCGCTTCGAGCGTTGGGTCTGCACGCGGACGAGAGCGACGCGTTCGAGAGGGTGTACGGCGGTGTCTTCACCGCACCGGCGTGTAAACCACAACGGGAGGCGTTCGAGAAAGTGTTGGCCGACGCGGGCGTCGACGCGAGTCGGTGCGCCATGTTCGAGGACTCGATGAAAAACGTCAAGGCGGCCAAGGCGCTCGGCATGAGAACGATATTCGTGCGAACGCGCGGCGAACGCGCGCCGAGCGAAGAGGACGTGCGGCTGTACTGTGACGCCGTCGTGGACTCGATCGTGGACGCAGAGCTAAGGACGCAGATGCCGGAGCTCTTCTCGTAGTCGTCGCGTTGTTCGTTTCGTTATAAAACTAGGCAGATTAAACAAAATGTATGTCGCGTGCGCTCTACCACGTGTACGCCGCCAACGCCGCGCTCGCCGCCGCGCTCGCGCTGAAAATCACCAAAGAGCTCGTGTTCGCGCTCTCGTTATCGATCCCCTTGGTCGTCGTGTCCCACACCAAGTGTCTGAACCCGCCCAACGTGTGAAACACGAACGGAAAGCTCAACGCGAACTTGGCCGGCATCACCGCGAACGGCGCGTGCGCCTTGAACATCTCTATCGTCATCGGCACCGCCTCCGGTCCTCCCACGAGCGCGATGACACCCCCGGCGCTCATCGCGCCCGTGAGCGCCACCCCGGTGACGCGGTTCGTGATCGAGCTCAGCGCCACCGCGGGAAATTTATAGTGCGGGTTCCAGCTCCCGTCCGCCGCGAACACGTCCGGGCTCATCGGTCGCTTCTCGAGGAGTTCGCGATGATTCTTCGGCGTTCCTAAGAAGCTCGTGCCCCCGGTCGCGGGTTGTCCGTACTCGTCCGGGACGCCTCGCGAGCCGATCGATCGCGCGAACGATTGATGGATCCCACTCGCGCGCGTCGTCGTCGCCGTCTCGCTCGCCGTCGCACCGATGGACGCCGCGCGTCGCATCGCCTCTCGCACCGCTCGAGCGCTCGACATGTCTCCCTCTCGCGCGCGCGTCGACGTGTGCCGATGGATGAGAAGTCGATCGTCGGTTACGCGCTCGTCAATCTTTGGCGCGACGACGACGACGACGACGACGATGTCCGCGCCCGCGACGCTCGCCGTCGCGCCCTCGCGCGCGAAGGCATCTTCCTCGACCGCGACGTCGCGTCGTCGCGCGCTCGCGACGCTCGTCGCGATGCCGATGACGACGCGCGCGGTTCCATCGCGCGCGAACGATGAGTACGCGACGGACACGCTCGCGACGCTCGATGCGGCGGCGAGACTCGCGCGCGGCGAGGAGAAAGCGGACGATGACGCGCTCGTCGATGGATGGTACGCGCGGAACAAGTCGAGGTACGACAACTCGACGCAGGGACGGTCGTTTTTGATGACGACGAAAGTGGTCGGGTTGCTTCGAGCGCGCGGCGCCGGCGGCGACTTTGACGAGGGGAAATTCGACGAGTGGGTGCGATTGTCGAGAGGATTCACCGATGGGAGCATCTCTGGAAAGGCGCAGAGAGAGGCGTACGGGAACGCGGTGTGGGCGAACAACGATAAGACGGATGCGAAGAATCGAATCGGACTCTGCATCTTCGGCGAGACCGCCGGGACCAAGGCGCTCGGGGTCGTGTGCGACGGGTTTTGAGCACTCTCTCTGCGCTCGCGGTAGCATTCTTTTATTATTTACAGTAATGATTTCACCGTTGATTAATCGCTGCGATATCGTCGCTGCTTCTCTCGACGAGTCGCTTGCTAAACTTTTCGCCGAAATCGCTCGACATGCGGCTGAGACCGGGGGCGACGGAGGCGACGATCTCGGGATCGATGCTTCCAGGATCTTGGGCGAGGATGGATCGGAGCGATTGATTCACCCCGCGAGGTCCGATGAGATCGATGACGCTGCGCAACAAGGCGAGATTTTTCTTATCCTCGAACGTGAGCGAGATGGCGGATTCGTTCTGACTCGCCAGCAGCGACAGAAGAATCGGAGCGTTCAGGCCTGGGATGAGGGCGAGCGGCGTGAGAGAAGCCAAGGACGCGAACGGCGACGCGCGTCTGAGAGCTTGCCACACCGAAACCGTGCCATTGCGACTGAGAGAGTCCGCCGCGCGTACGGCTTCTTCCACGACGAGATCTTGGAGATAATTCCCATCGCTGGAGAAGACGATCGCCAACGCATCTCGCGTGGCGGGATCGAGCTCACCGCGCGAATCGCCACCCTTCGTCATACCGCTAGCTTCCGTCGCACCCATCGAGTTGGTAAATTTGGAAAAGCCGCCGGCGATATCTTTGACGCGCGAAACCTTCAACCTATCGCTCCCTCCGTACACGAACGATCGAAGCGCCTTGCGCATGCGAGGAGTGTCGTCCGACAACAGACGACGAGCGATGTAAGGGAAGCACTCGTCGACGATGGCATAGTTGGAATCCACGCTCAAGCCTAAGCCTTCGAGAGTACCGAACGCGCGTAAAATCAACACGAAGTACGGCGGCAATTGCAGAGGGTACTCCTTCGAAAGCGCGTCGAGCTTATCGCTCAATTCGCCGACGCGAGAGCTTTGCTGCGCGTTGAGCGCATCCGTCTTCGTGGTGATGCCTCCTCCCGACCCGTACAGCGTCTCGAGCGTCTCGGCGAGCACCGGCACGACGATTTCCCTGCTAGCCGGATCATCGGCGAGCGCACGCGGAACAAAGCCCAGATTGACGAGATCTTCCAACGTCTTGTCGTACTCTTTCGCGCTGAGATGTGCGATGTACTCGACAAACGCGATGCGCTGTTGCTCGGTGATCGTCGTCATCATCCCGTAATCCAAAATGCACAAACGCCCGTCGTCCATGAGCATGAAATTCCCCGGATGCGGGTCTGCGTGCAAGAAACCAGTCTCCAAAAACTGCACCATGTAGCTATTGAGCAAGGTCTCGACGAGCTTTTCGCGAGTCTCTGCGTTCGTGTTAGACGCCTCGATCTCCGTGAGTTTTCGCCCCATGACCCATTCTTGCGTCAACACTTTTCCGGTGCTGACGGATTGAAACACGTGCGGAACCTTGATGGTGCCCCGGACGAACGGCACTGCGTTCATGTCCGCCTCGAATCGACTCGCGTTCGACGCCTCGAGAGCGAAATCTAGCTCTTCGAGGAATCGCTCGGCGGCGACGTCGAGCACCGGGAGGAATCCTTCTGCGCCCTGCTGCACCTGTGCCAGAGGTCCGTCCTTCGGTAGCTTCGCCAAGCTCTCGATGACGGATCGAATCACGAGCAAGTCGAGGGTGACGGTGTCTAATATATTCGGTCGCTGCACTTTAACGGCGACGTCTGACCCGAAACTAGCTTGCTCTTCTTTCATGCCCGGCGTTTGCTTGAGTCTCGCCTTGTACACTTGGCCGATGGACGCGGAAGCGATGGGCTCGTCAAACGCTCTGACATCTTCGAAAACCTCTTCGAGCGGTCGGCCGAGGTCATTTCGGATCAATTCGCGCGCATCTTCGCTTGAAAACGGCTTGACGCCGTCCAGGAGCGTCTGAAGCGCTTCGAGATACGCCGGAGGGAGCAAATCGGGACGAATCGCCACCGCTTGTCCCACTTTCACGAATGCCGGCCCTTGTTGCGCGATGATATCCTTCAACTGGCCGGCCCGTTCCGCGGAATTCTTCTCCACGTTACCCGTCTGAATGTCCACGAGTAACGCGACGACCCAACCGATGACGTCCCCCACCACCGCGGCGGACCGTTTCGCCACCGCCGCGGGACGTCTGCCCCAGTACGCGCGAATGCGTTCCACGTCGTACGTCTTCGGCAACTCATCGACGTCCGCACCCTTCGCCGACGCGCGCGTCGATTCACCATCACCGCTATTCACGGTCGCTAAAATCCCAGCCATCGCCGTCACCAACGCTTGATACGTGGCGCTCATCGCGTCCTCGGGCAACAGTTCCGAGAGCCCGAACGACTGCGCCGCCGCCGCCGCGCCCGCCACGACTTTCGACGACACGAACTTCTCCCTCGCCACGCTCAGCGCCTGCGACGCGACGTCATACACGCCCTGATGTTCGATCGCGTTTCGCAGGCTCTCACCGTCGTCCTCGCGCTTTCCGAAATCGTCCACGCGAATGAGCGGCTCGAGCGCTTCGTGGAGTTGCGCGATGACGTCGACGATGGATAAGCCGCGAAGCGCGCGAAGCCCCGCGCCGGCGGCGTCTCGCGGCGAGAGGCCGACGACGTCGGTGACGGCGTCGACATCGATCGCTCGCACCGCGTCGACGACGTCGGGCGGGAGC
>CEVZ01246264.1_pt1 | contig 11689 bp, 10 predicted proteins | sample 361371 | NCBI WGS metagenome assembly CEVZ01 (sample SAMEA2620217, study PRJEB7988) | marine metagenome | isolation source: saline water (ENVO:00002010), including
AATCATTTAGTTACCTGGTTAAATGGCTAGAACTAAATCAAATCAGCTCTTTAGAACCAAAACCTGGAATGCCACCAACTACTTCTCATTTAAATGAACTTCTAAAAACAATAGAAAGAAATCCAGTTGAGTTAATTATTAGGACCCCCTATGATCCAAGTAAAGCTAGCGAATGGTTTACCGACAAAACAAATATACCTAATGTTATATTACCTTATACAACTGATGAAGAGGATGTTGACAATTTATTCAAATTGTTTGATCGTACTATTTTTATATTAAAACAATGATAGTATGATAAATAATGATCTATTAACTCTTATATACCCTGCAATTTTTGCTTGTTTACTAATTATTTTCACGCATGCTCCTTTGGGTATAGAAGTTATAAAAAGAGGAATAATATTTATAGATTTAGCTGTTGCTCAAATAGCAGGTCTTGGAATAATTACTGCAAACATTATATTCTCAAATCCTAGTAATATTATCATTCAAGCTATAGCGTTAAGTTTTGCTGTGATGTCAGGGTTGTTTTTTAGAAAAATGGAAATGATTATTCCTAAACAACTTGAAGCAATAATTGGAACTGCTTTTATATTAGCCTCGTCTATAGGAATACTTATGGTTGCAAATAACCCACATGGAGCTAAAGAATTATTGAATATTCTCTCGGGTGAAATATTATTTATTACATGGGAAAAAGTTATTCATCATTTACCTATTTATATTTTTATAATGTCTATATGGTTTTTCAAACCTATTTATAGAAAAGGTTTAGGTTTTTATTTACTATTTGCTCTAGCTATCACTTCATCTGTTCAGTTAGTAGGAGTATATGTTGTATTTGCAAGTTTAATTCTGCCTGCCTTAGCATCTTTAGATTATAAAAAACCTTATATTGCAGCATGGAGTTGTGGGTCTTTATCAATAATTGTAGGTATTACATTATCAATTATTTTTGATATGCCGACAGGCCCAATATTGGTATTAAGTTTTTTAATAATTACACTGATGTTTCTTATAGTAAGAAAAACTTTAAATAGTTAAAAATTTTTATTCAATATTATAAAATTATTCAAGAACATCACAAAAAGTCTGCATTAAAGGAAAGCCCGCTGTAAAACAAATTATTTTTTGATTTACATAGGAAGGATTTTTTACTTGAACTAAATCTTTTCTATCAATTCCATCTTTAACTATTTTAAGAGAAGTATCTTTTGAACAAGAACAAAAGTGATTAACTATTTTAACCGTGACAAAATTAGTATAATGATTTTTACTAATACCAAAGTCAGGTAACTGATTGAATCTAGCATTCAAAGCTAACAGCATTACAACTTTATGGTCTAAACTTTGATTCCACCAAGACATAATACTATTAATGTGTTGAGATCTTATTTTTAATGTAAAATTTAATTTATTTTCAGCCCATTTCTTATAATTAGTATTTTCTCTACCCTCCCAATTTTTTATAGGATAATCATCTCTCTTCCTATAAATTTTATCATCTAAAACGAATGTATCTGGCATGATTCCCTCCCCGAAAACAATAAAATACACAATGTATTAAATAAATATTATAATAGTATAATCTAAATTTTAACAAGTATTATTTTTAATTTTTATTAAAAATTCATGACTAAATAAAAAGTAATTTAATAAAATTTTATCTATTTACTTAAAAGTATTTATTAGTATTATGTTGGATTACTTTAAAAATTTTATCTTTAAGGATTAATAAATGAAAATTTTAGTGATGGGTACAGGCGGAGTTGGAGGCTTTTTTGGAGGCAAATTAGCAAATGCTGGTTATGATGTTAGATTTATTGCTCGTGGCAAACATTTAGAAGCAATGAAAAAGGATGGATTAAAAATTATTAGTGAAACTGGAAATTTTACGGTTCACCCTGTTAATGTAAGTGACAAACCTCAAGAATTCGACGAACCTGATATAATATTACTTTGTGTAAAATCATATGATATCGAGTCAGCATGTAATTTGCTCAAACCTATTATAAAAGACAATACCGCTATTATTCCGTTTTTAAATGGTATGAGTCATATTGAAATAATGAAACAAACCCTAGGCAAAGATAATGTTTTAGGTGGAGTTGCAGCTATTAGCGCTTTAATAAAGGAACCTGGTACAATTATACATAACTCGCCTATGCAAATGTTAAAATTTGGAGAGTTGACTAATAATGACCATGAGAGAATTGATTTTTTACATAAAGCCTGTACAGAAGCAGGCATTAATAATTTAAAGTCTAGTAATATTTATGAAGATATGTGGCAAAAAACTGCACTTATGTGCTCACTAGCAGGAGTAAATTGTTTAACAAGACTTCCTTTAGGCCCATGCAGAAATAATGCTGCAACAAGAGAATTATTAGAAGAAATAGTTAAGGAAGTCATTTTGGTTGCGAAAGCGGAGGGAGCTAATCTTCCTGATAACCAATTCGAAGTTACTATGAAACAATTAGACTCATTACCAGAGAAAATGAAGGCTTCAACTTTACCTGCATTAGAAAAAGGAGAAAAATTAGAAGCATCTGCACTACATGGCACAATTACAAAATTAGGAATGAAACACCGCATAAGTACTCCTATGAATAAAGTAGTTTATGCGTCTCTTGCACCACATGAAAATGGAAGTGATTCGATATAAATTACATACTGTATTAAATTAGAATAAAAAATAAGTACTTATAACCGCCATTTCTACCGAAATAATAATAATATATTGATATAATCAATAAATCACATATAACTTCTTTTTATTTAGTTTATAATATCGAAAGTAGATTCATGCCTAATACCAGTAAGAAAAATACTAGAGGTAGACCTAGAATACTTAACAAAGAAACTATTATTAATATTGCATTTGATGAGTATTGGATAAATGGTATTAGTGAAGTACCTTTATCCAGTATTGCTAAAATAGCAAAAGTAAGCAGACCAGGTATATATAAGGAATTTAATGATGAGGATGGTTTAAAATCTGAAGTTCTACAAAAATATATTAAAGCCCTGGATACCACTGTTATTCCAACTTATGAAAATTCAGATCTCCCGGAAATAGTTTATGCACATTTCCATAACATCATATATTCTGCTACAAGTGATAACTTTAAAGGCTTTTCAAGCAACACAACAGGCGCAAAGAGACCTAAAAATGCTAAAGGATGTCTATTTGAAAAATCAAGATTAACAAGAAATAAACTAGGCAAAAAATCATTAAAAACACTCAATAATTGGGAAGAAAAAAGAAGAAAAGTTTTTGCTTCATATATTAGCAGAGGTATTAAAAATGGATATATTTATAAAAATATTGATGCTTATAATTGTTCAATGTATATAGACTCCCAATTAAAATTAGCTCAACTACTACAGCAAGATGGAATAAAAAATAATAAAATTAAAGATATAGTAAGCACTTCACTGTCTACAATATTTCAAGAAAAATATAGATCATAAAACTTTTAATTTGATATAATAAATAGATTAAAATTTATTATTTTATTTAATTTTGATATTATTACACAATGACAAACTTAATAGTAAAACCACTAAGCAGTGCTCTAGGGGCTGAAATTATTGGAGGGAATTATTCCCAACCTTTAAATGATGAAGATATATCTTTAATTTATTCATCTTTTCTTAAATACCACCTACTTTGTTTAAGAAGCAATAAATTAAATTCGAGAGAATTATATAGATTGGCAAATTATTTTGGATTGCCTTTTACAGAAATAACGAGGAATCATTGGGATCAAACAGTACCAGAGATATCTATCTTAGACAGCACATATAAATCTCTGGAAGAAAAACCTCAAGACCCTAGACTTAATAGACGAAATGGATGGCATACAGACCACTCTTTTAAAAAATATCCTCCTAAAGCAACAATTCTTCATGGCATAGAAATTCCTTCTTTTGCAGGTCATACAAGATTTTGCAATACTCAAAAAGCATTTGATGATTTGCCACCTGCAAAAAAAGAACAATTAAGCCAGTATAAAGCAGTTCATTGCTATGACACCATTAGAGCGCAAGCCTCCGCTGTCAAAAGAACAGCAGAAGAAATAAAAGATACTCCTGATGTTATTCACCCTTTAATTAGAAAACATACTGAAACAGGTAAAAAAGCAATATATTTTAATGCCAATAGAACAGACAGTATTGTCGGACTATCTAGAAAAATTAGCGATAAAATACTAGATGATATAGATAAACATATTACACAAGACAAATATAGATATGATCATAAATGGGAAACTGGTGATATTATTATATGGGATAATAGATGCTTAATACATTCAGTTAATGTTGACTACCCTATCGGTGAACCACGAATACACTTAAGAACACTTATAAAAGATAATAATCTTAAATGATTTTTCCTAACTAATATGTCATCACCTCCTATCCCAAAAACATTCTGGCAATATCTTAAATCTATGGGTCCAGGAATAATAGTTGCCTTAACTTGGCTAGGAACTGGCGATTTGGTTGATTCAGCAATAGCAGGAGGCAGTTATGGATATTCTTTAATGTGGGCAATTATTGTTGCATTATTTGTTCGCTTTGTTTTCGTTTCCATACTTGCAAAGTATCAACTCTGTAATCCTCATCAAGAAACTGTAATATCTGGACTTAAAAAGGTACATTTTATTTTACCGTACTTTATTATAATTACAGCCTTATTCTTTGGACATTTTTATATGTCTTACATGATAAAAGGTATTGGAGAAACAAGTGTAAAATTATTAGGATTTGGAGAAAGTTGGATTTGGTCCATATTTTGGATAGTTATAGCTACATTATTTATTCTAAAAGGAGCTTATAAAAAAATAGAAATAATATTTTTCTTTTTTCTAATAATATTAAGTATATCTCTGATTAGTGTTGCAATTTGGACTGGACCAAACACAAAAGCCGCAATAAATGGCATATTTTTGTTCAATATTCCTAAAGATCAAGGCCCTTATGGATCTATACTTATAATTTCGGCTCTTATCGGAACAGTTGGCGGATCCATAGCTAATTTATTGTATCCATATTTTATTCAACAGAAAGGCTGGCAAGGCCCAAAATATAGAAAAATACAGCTTTATGATTTAGCATTTGGAACTATAATTTTAATATTGATAAACCTATCCGTATGGACTATTGGGGCAGAAATTCTACACCCCAAAGGAATTTATATCGAAAACCTTGATGATCTAGCCAATCTATTAATACTTACATTAGGAAATATTGGAGGACCTATTTTTTATTTAGGAGTCTTTGCTGCACTTTGCACTTCAATTATTGGACTTACAGTAGGATTTGGTTATTTAATTTTTGATGCATTTAGAACTATAAAATCAAAAGATTATATTAAAGCTGAAAAATTTAATACAGATAATTCAAAACTTTATAAATTTGTAATAATATGGTGTTTATACTCTCCAACAATATATTTATTTCCAAATATGCCTAATTTTATTTTTCTAACTATAATTGCAAGTGCAGCCACTGTTATTGTTCTTCCAGTACTTTGTGGTGCATTATGGTATTTAACTTCTTTAAAAAAATATATAGGTGTAAAATATAAAAATAATTTATATGAAAATATAATATTATTTATACTTTTTATATTATCAATCTGGGGTTCTTATCAGGCAATATTGGCAATAAAAAATATTATTTAGCTCCTCTTACAATATCAAGTAACTGTGTGGGGTTTGATGGCATAATATCGGACCTCCAAGTTACCATTAAATCAGGTCTAACTAACACGTAAGTTGATTTATATAATTTCTGTGCATATTTATTATTAATTTCTAATAATGTTAATGGTAAATTAATACTATTAGCTTCATTCATAAAGCTATTTACAGAAGCATCATTTTTATTAAAAACTATTAAAGTAAAGCCCTTACCAAATCGATCATAAATTGAAACTCCTTCTTCCAACCAAATGTGAGGTGCTCTATGTCCTGGTCTTGCTGTAGGTATATATTTTCTAGGATCATCTTCGGTTTCTTCAGTTCCATCAGGAATAATAATATTTGAATTATTATATCTGTAACCTAATAAAGTTCCTGATGAAGCTATTAACTTATTTTGCTCTTTCAAATTAATACTGAGCTCTTTTCTAAAAGCTTCTCCTTTATCTGATATTTCATCTAAAATATCTCCGTACTGCATAACTGAGTATAGTTGATCAAAACAATCAGCTGCTTCGGATGTATTTCTTATTCCAATTGGATGTCGTTCATAGTGATAACTCTCTAATAAATTCTTGCCTCCCCACCCCTCTATCATTGCTTGTAATTTCCATGCAATATCGATTGCATCTGAGACACCAGTATTCATGCCAAAACCGCCCGTTGGTGTAAACAAATGAGCTGAATCACCGGCTAATATTATTCTATTATCTAAATACCTATCTGCAACTAAAGCATGAGCAGTCCAAGGTTGGGAAGATATTATATCTATTTTTGTGGTTTCTCCAAGTACTGCCTCAATTGCTGCTTTAGGCTCTATATCACTCCAAATTTGATTTTCTTTTAACATTAAGTGATAAGTAAAAGTAGTTCCTCCATCCCAGTTAAGTAAAAAGCCAGCATAATTTTTATGTAAAGGAAAATATATATTCGCTGTACCAAATTTGTGACATTTCATAAAATCTGGCGCTTTAAAATAAATAGAAACAAATTTAGCCATATCTGCTCGACCACTCAATTTAATATTTAGTTTTTCTCTTACACCAGATTTACCTCCATCACATGCAACTAAATAATCTGCCTTTATATTATCTATATCTCCTGTTATGACATTTTTAATGTCACATTTAACTCCTTTTGAATCTTGAGAAAAATTTATCAACTCATTATCAAAACTTATATCCACTGATTTTAGAGACATAACATATTTTAATAATACCTTTTCAACTTCATTCTGACCTGTAATTGTTTTTAAATAAGGAGACCAAGTGTGCTCTTCCACTGAAGTATCATCAGGATTATTTATTTCCTTAATTTTTTTATAAGGAGGTAATGATACTTTATGCAATTCAATACCATGCAAACTGGATACCCAATAATAATCTGCCGGATGATCTGGGGGAATTCCTGCATTAGTTATTTCATTATCAATTCCCCATCTTCTATAATACTCCATTGTTCTATTTGCTACTGCATTTGCTCTAGGATGAGAATTTAAAGTTGAATTTTTTTCTATAATTTTACAACTAATTCCTCTCCAGCCTAATTCAGCAGCTAATGATAAACCAACTGAACCAGCTCCTATAATAATTACAGAATAATTAGTCATTAAGTTTTTCCATAATATTCAGCACAATTCTTATATTGAGATAAAAATTCCTCTAATACATCATTAAACTTTTTCGGTTGCTCAATATTAGGTAAATGACCAGCATCTTTTATAATACTTAGCTTAGACCCATTAATTTTATTTTTTATTTCTAAACCTAATGATGGTGGTGTTAATTTATCATCTTCACCATAAATTAGTTGAACAGGAACTGTAAAGCTTGATAATTGATGAGTAACATCATAATTAGTAGCCTCTTTAATTGTTTTTAAATAAGATTCTTTCCTAATTTTTGATAAACTTTCATATATTTTTTTTCTAACGGATTCAGAACAATTTGGAGATACTAAAGACTTTATAATTTCTGGCGCTAAATCTGTTAATGATTTTCCCTCCAAAAGAGGTTTCTGTCTTATTTCAATATACTTTTTTCTTTCTTTTGGATTTAAAAAATTTTTAAAACTATAGTAACAGTCACACAAAGTTAATGATGCGATCCTTATTTTATTATTAGAATAAAAATCCATTAATATTCTCGCTCCCATTGATAATCCAACGAAATGTGCCTTTTTTATATTTAAAGAATCTATTAATCTAAGTAAATCTTTACTAAAATCAGAAAATTTTAGAGGTCCGGTATAATCTTCAGACAATGAATAACCACGAGCATTCCAGGCAATAGTAGTAAAATTTTTTGAAAAATATTTCTGCTGATCTTGCCAATTCAAACTATTGCCACCTATTCCATGCAAAAATATTAATGGTAATCCCTTACCAACAATAGAGTATGATATGCGTGGACAACCGTCTAAAAATTTATACATATATTCTACCCTAGAGCACCAACTAATGTACCAGATTTTACTATTTCTTCACCGTCTAGTTTAATTGTACAATTGCGCATAGGTAAGTCAAAATGACAAGTAGTATAACGATTAGCAAATTCATTTGCACCTGTAGAAATTAAAAAGTTTCCAGCAAAAGCTCTAAGCTCTGTACAATTTACATGTTGTTTATCATACATTGTTAAAGCGTCCCATCTTGCGTTTGGATTAAGGCCCCACCCTACATGGGAAATAGCATAAGCATTTGGATCTTTCCACCCTTCATAATATGATCTCATAAGTTCAGCATCTACACCTTCTCCCTCTATAGATACTACAAAATCATCTTTAATATGTAATTTTACTGGTGATTCAATATATTTTTTAAATGTTAAATTAACATCTCCAACATTTAACACTACTGTCCCATTCACCGTTTTAGGTAATGGAAAAAATAAAGCTAATCCCGCAGGCCAATAAGCAACTTTATCTTTAGCTGTTAAATATCCTGCCCCAGCCCTACACGGCGCATCTAAGATATCTACTTTTAAACTTGTACCTGCTTCTGAGTAAACTTCCATAGTTTTAGATTTGGATAGCAATTCTAAACTTTTATCTATATTGGGCTGTAATTTTTCATCTGGCATACATCTTTCTAATACTTCTGGATGCTCATTAGAAATCATTAATAATCTGCCACCAGTTTTAATTATGGTTTGTAGTTCTTTTGAATGTAACATTCCTTCCACAGTACAATCTATGATTAAATCACAAGAACTTAAAGCAGGCAAGATTACATCATAACCCTCAAAAGCATAACAAGATCCTGTAGATCTTACTGGAATGAGATCTTTTAATTTCGGTGTTGGAACATTAATGTGTAAAGGCTTTGCCCCTATTCTTAACAATGCTTGTTCAGAAAGGTCCATTAAAACTTTTCTAGATTGAGATTCTGAGATAATAGCAACTATATTATTTTTAGCTACACCACTCATAAGGAAACTTTTTTCAAAGCAATCAATCCATTTACCTTCTAAATTCTCTTTCAACATTATGTTAACTCCTACTTACTCAAATCTATATTTAAACATTCTACAAACTTATTAAAACTAATTCAAACAAGTACAATATAATTTTTCTGTATTATACAGAATAACTATATATGCTATAGTTTATCTTTCGCTCTTTCTAATATAGGTTTAATAACTTTTCCTTTTAAATCTATGCCTACGCCACATTTACAGCCTGGACAGTCTATACAAGACTCTAAACCTAAATCTACAGCTTTTTGTATTGCTATTTCTTTTCCTTGATCAGATGTCAGAGGGTCCAAGCATATTCTTTCAAGTTTCAATAATGAAAATGGGTTTCCATATTTATAACCATCCTCTGGATTAGGTAAATTCTCCATTACTTTATTAGTTATCCCTTTATCAAAATTTTTAGCGTGCATTGGACATTTATCCAAGCAAGCATAACATTCTATACATGCTGTTAATTCATGATATTCTTTTGGAGCCTCAACGTTTAAATCATTTCCTGTAGCTGTTGTCTTTAAACCTCTTAGTTGTCTTGGTATTCCATCTCTTCTTACTACCAAATCACTTAATACAGGCAATGTGGCTATAGCACTTAATTTATCTCCATTTTTAACTCGTGCTCTACAAGCTACTCTCGGTCTATCGTTAATGTCTATAGTACAAACTCCACAATTTCTAGCACGACAACCATATCTAAATGCTAAATCAGGAATAGTAGTATTCTGAGCTTGCATTAAAACATCTAATGCCATTGGCCTTTCTTCTTCTGATCTTTTTGTATATTCATAATTAATTGATTTAGAAACATCCCCTCGAACAATTTCAATATTAACTAATATTTTATTATTATTTATATTTTGCGTCATGCCCTATTAGAATCCCCTATTGCGGCCTCATCTCCACCAGGCATTAATTCTGGCGCTTTACCATTTACAGACATAATAGCTTTATATCTTTTTTCTAGCTTTTGGTCTTGAATTGATTTTGGAAGCATTAATAAAATTTTAGCCTCCATAAGTCTCTTAAATTCTAATATTTTATAACGAACAAGCTCTTTAATAGGAGTTCTTTTTCTATGTAATTTATCCACTAAAAAAGTAGTATTTGATTCTTTTCTTACCACAGTAGAATAAGGCTGTGAAAAAATAGAAATATTTTTACCATCTAATCTTACGTGCCCTCCTATACTTCCATCTCTTTTACGAGCTGCCAAAGAAATAGCCTTAGCAGAATAAAGCATGTTTTTACATTCCATGTAGTCTAAAAAGGGTTGATTCCAAATCGTATAATTCGGTATAGAAACATTCTTTAACTTAATTTCTAAATCTGCGATCAAAGCATCAATTTTATTTAAACCTTCTAATAATCTTACAGGGCCTATTTTAGACCAACTTTCTTTTTGTAAAATATTCTTTAAACTAGTAGCACTTACACTACCTTTTTGTTCAAATACAGCTTTATATTCTGTAATATACGGAATAAATAATTCTTTATTAACTTTAAACTTAATGTTTAAGGCATATTTTGCCGCAGATTTTCCTGATCTAGTGCCAAAAACAGCCAACTCTGTTAAAGATGTAGAACCCAACCTGTTAGCTCCAAATAAACCACCCATCGCTTGACCTGCAGCATAAAACCCATTAATTCCATTTTTTACAGAACCTTCTCCTGTTCCTCCTACACTTGCTCCTTCATTATTTACCCTTACTCCACCCATCATATAATGAGCGCCAGGACGTACCTCCCATACAGTTTCTACTTTTGCCGCTTCTTTCCCTAGCGCTTGCCTTGCATTAATATAAGCTGTAGGCAAACTAGTTTCTAAATACTTCATAAAATAAGGACCGGATTTTGGTAACTTTTTATTCGCTGTCATATCCAAATAAGCTCCACCATTTGGACTTCCTCTTCCATCTGCAACTGCTCGCATTATAGCCTCTGAACATGCTGCCCTTGTTCTTAAATGAACGCCGTCTAATATAACTTTTCCATTTTTATCTCTCAAAACTCCTAAGTAACTGGCTGTACTTGGTTCTCCAGCTAGAAGTCCTTCATAAGAAGGAGGAGAAGCTAAACAAAATGGCAAAAACTGTAGTTGTTCCATATCTACTAAGTCAGCTCCTGCCCTCATTGCAATTGCATAACTATCTCCAGTATTACCTCTCATTGTATCTGTCTTAGGAAAAAAAATAGTAGACAATCCGCCTGCTGCTATTATTACTGCAGGAGCTTTGATTGCTAACAAAACTCCATTACTAGCATCATAAACAATACCACCATGTATTTTTTTTGCTTCTTCATTTTTTTGTTTATCTTCTACTATGACATCTAAAAACCATGCATCTTCAATATAGTCAATATTCTTTTCCTTAATTACCGAGTCCCAATTAGCATGTCCAAATGCTACTCCATGATTTTCATGCCCTACTGATCTGTTTCTATTATGACCTCCCATCGGCAGAGGCAAAGACTGAGGCCCCCCTTTTTCTTTATTTATTGCCG
>CEVZ01117971.1_pt1 | contig 11684 bp, 11 predicted proteins | sample 361371 | NCBI WGS metagenome assembly CEVZ01 (sample SAMEA2620217, study PRJEB7988) | marine metagenome | isolation source: saline water (ENVO:00002010), including
TTTGAGCTCAGCTCTCTGCAATTGCCGACAAGTATAGGTCCACATCCCCCTTGAATTGGGGGCATTTTTCCAATGTACGTTGGGTCACATCATGCTGGACACCAAAGATTCTGTCCTTGAAAGTTTTCATATTGATACCGGTGGCGTTGTGTATCTCCTGTTCAGACGCAATGTCCTTTGCCGCGGTCAAGTAAGCCGACGCGTGATTCGCGTGAACGACGCTATGCAACGGTGACCCGTCTTGTTGCGCCATCGTCGCGTACTTTGCGGACCTTTTCATGAGAGTGTCCAACGTCTTCGCCCGCCCCCTTTTCGCGTTTTGTGCTACGATGGACCCCACGCATACGGCTATGATGATGTACAAGTACATTCTATAAAATAACCTCCAGTTTTTTTTAATTGTATATTATTTCGAATATGATGAAAGTAAAAGTTCCCCAAACACTTGTGAAAAAATGTTCAAATTTCTATAATGGAGATTTTTACACGTATATCAAAAATAAATACCCCGGCCTTCTCCCATTTCGTGACCGCCTGTATGTTCTCGTTCCCGACGGCCCCGCACACAATTGGTGCCCATTCATGAATGAATCACAATATGAAACCTATATTAAATACGGTTTCGTCATAGCATTTGCATTCGTAGAACGCATAAACGGTGGGATGGCCAATCTCATATGGTTGGAGACACGAATCCCCGGGTACGGATTCGCCACCTACCTTAGACGACACTTACGACATACATTTACCGATGTTCTTCCAACATTTATACCAAAGGAAAGTGCACACTATTGGAGTAAAGAGCTTGGGTATGATTATGAACGTGAAGAGGGGTATACCCTAGATGAGTACATGTCTCAATTATGTGGAGAATTAAAGCCATATTTCAATTGGGGTGCACTTGCATACACTTAAAAATAGCCCTCATTTATTATGTAGAAATGTCGTACAAACACAACTACCTTAAAAACCTCTTCCTCTCTGACAGTTACGCCAACGCCCTGTACCAGCTCGTGCTGGAACGGGGTGTGGTGGACGTGCCAAATTTTCAGTGTAAAACCCTCCGTCGCCTCTGGAAAAATAGGGAAAGCGAACTGGACCATGACATCAACGACATCTACACAACTATTGAAAGTAATGAATGGGACCTTCGCATCGATGCGGACCGAAGTGTGTGCGTCTACGTTGGTGAATCCCCCGATTTCGAAGATAAATATGAAGAAGTCCACGCCGAACAAGGTGTCACCTTCTGCACCGAAGACGGCTATGTCATCATGACACACGATCAAGGTTCCGAGGAACAGGTTCTCTTCGTCGACGTATGCCCCAGTCTCGGTGAAGAGTACCCACACATCCTCCGAGACATGGAACGTAAAATCCCCAAGGATTACCCCGATGACAGTTATAGGTACGTCCTTCTCGTGAACGAATGCACGGTTGAATCGTGTGAATGGGAAGACCTCGTAGAAATCTTTGACGAGCATGACATCACGCTATGCTCGTTTAAGGAAATGATGCAATAATTATTATGAGAATATGCACATACGTTGGAATTATCACTGTTTCCTTTGTTCAAACCCCATAGACTTTCACGTGACCCCCGAAACCCCCTATGAATGGCTCGCGTATTATCACTACAGATTCATGTATAACCCAATCCCACTGTTCATGAATCGCATGTATCTCAAATACATAGGCAAGAAGATGCGTCGCGTCTGTACCCACTGTTTCATCACCTACCGACCCATACCATTCAAAGTCCTTCGTGACAGGGAAATTGGAAAGGCGCGGGTGCGACAGATGCCGACGACGAGCTTGGCACCTGAGGAGATACAACAATGGCTCGATGAGATGCCCAAGTTTTTTTATCCAGAAGAAACCTCCAGTGAGTGATTCTCTCACTGACACCATAGGGTAATTATGAAGGAGACTATACAAAAACTCACACACATAGAGCACATACTTAAGAGACCAGACAGTTATGTGGGTCCAGTGGAACAGCATAGAGAACAATACTGGGTTCTTGAAGGTGATGCGTTCGTGAAAAAGTATGTACAATATAGCCCCGCGTTGTTGAAGATTTTCGACGAAATCTTGGTGAACGCCATAGACAGAAACTCGTTATTCCCAAAGTTGGTGACAAACATCTTGGTGGACATTGATAGGGAGACTGGTGCCATCACTGTGTCAAACAACGGCCCCCTTGGGGGTATCGCCGTGAAAGAGCATCCGACGGAGGGATGTTGGAACCCAGAGCTCACTTTTGGTCACTTGCTGACGAGTACAAACTATGACGACACACAGAAACGCATTGTCGGTGGGCGCAATGGCTATGGTGCAAAGTTGGCAAACATCTACTCTTCCAAGTTTGAGATTACAATAAAAGATGGCGAAAACAAGCGGTTGTATACTCAAAGTTGGACTGATAACATGACCAAGTGCAACCCACCAAAGATGAAAAAGTTTCAAGGTGCCACCTCGGTCGTGAGCATCACCTTTGTCCCTGATTGGAAACGATTTGGTATGGAAGGGGGGATGACTGATGACATTTATGAAATTTTTCAAAAACGGGTGTGGGATTCAAATGTGTGTACAAGCCCCAACTGTAAGGTTAAATTTCAAGGTGAACCTTTATCAAAGATGTCTTTTGACAAATATGCAAAAATGTACACACAGACGTCATCTATCGCCAGTGTCACCACTGACCGATGGTCCGTGTGCATCGCCCCATCACAAGATGGTTTTGAACAAGTCTCTTTTGTCAATGGCATCTGCACCACGAAAGGTGGTACCCACGTGGACCACACCGCACAACAGGTGGCGGCATCAATCATCGATGAAGTCTCAAAAAAAATTCAACTCAAACCTCAACAAGTCAAAAATACCTTCTTCATTTTTGTCAAAGCCACCCTTGAAAATCCAAGTTTCTCCTCACAAGTGAAATCCGAGTGCACCTCCAAAGTTTCAGACTTTGGCAGCCGCTTTGAAGCACCAAAGACTTTTGTGAAAGCTGCTCTCCGCTCTGGTATTCAAGAAGAGTTGACCACTCTCTCCAAATACAAAGAGATGCAGCAACTGAAAAAGACGGACGCTGGTACAAAGAAATCAAAAATCACGGGCATCCCAAAACTTGATGACGCAAACAAGGCTGGTACTGCACAATCTCACAAATGTACGCTGATTGTTACCGAAGGTGATTCAGCAAAGACATTGGCGGTTGCGGGACTTTCTGTTGTTGGACGTGATTACTATGGGGTCTTCCCTCTTCGTGGGAAATGTAAAAACGTGAGAGATGCATCTGTGAAAACACTGACTGAAAACAAAGAGTTTAGTGACCTCAAGAAAATACTTGGTTTGCAACAAGGTAAAATCTATGAGGACACAAAAGACCTTCGTTATGGTCGTCTTCTCATCATGACAGATGCCGACAACGATGGGTCACACATCAAAGGACTGCTTCTCAATATGTTTCACTTTTTCTGGCCATCCCTACTGAGCATCAACTTTGTGGAGAGCATGGTGACCCCAATCATCAAAGCCACCAAAGGGAAACAAAGCATCAGCTTTTACACCGACCATGCATTCAAGACGTGGTACTCGAAAAACATATATGGCAATTGGAAAATTAAATATTACAAGGGTTTGGGGACATCGACATCTCAAGAGGCTCGTGAATATTTCAAAAATATTGAAAAATTGGTAGTCAAGTTTGATGTCGACGCCATGACTGATGAATCTATGACCTTGGCGTTTGACAAGAAAAAGGCTGATGATAGGAAAACGTGGCTTTTGGACACCTCCCTGAAAGACACCACACAACTTGAAATCCCCTATGGAAACATCGCACGTCTCGGTATCACAGACTTTGTCCATAAGGACCTCGTCAACTTTTCCATGGCTGACCTGAAACGGTCCATCGCACACGTCGCCGACGGTCTCAAACCATCTCAAAGAAAAGTACTCTTTGCATGTTTCCACAAAAATCTGAAAGAGGAGATGAAAGTGGCCCAACTCGCCGCCTATGTGGCTGATAAGAGTGCATACCACCATGGGGAAGTCTCTCTGGCCGATACCATCGTCAAGCTGGCAAACGACTACGTGGGGTCGAACAACATGAACATGCTCGTCCCGTGTGGACAATTCGGCACGCGGTTGATGGGTGGCAAAGATGCTTCACAGACGCGTTACATTTTCACAAAGTTGTCCCCAGAGGCGAGGAAAGTGTTTCACGCGTTTGATGAACCCGTACTCAACTACATGGAAGATGATGGTCGTCAAATCGAACCAGAATATTACATTCCAGTGATTCCCATGGTTCTCGTGAATGGTACGGAAGGTATTGGGACTGGTTTCAGTTCCTACATCCCACCATTCAATCCCAAAGACATTGTGAAAAACCTTGACCGCGCGCTTCGAGGGATGTCTCTCGTAGAGATGACTCCCTATTTCCGCGGATTTAAAGGAACCATCACAAAAGATGGTGTGTCATGGGTCGCCGATGGCATCTGGAAACATGGATACCGCTCCCTCACTGTCACCGAACTCCCACCAGGGCGATGGACACAAGATTTCAAAGAACATCTCGATGACTTGGTTGATAAAAAAGTCATCTCAAACTACACAAATAAATCAACGATTGAAGATGTGTATTTTGAAATCAGTGGCTACTCTGGTGACGATGTCATCAAAGATTTCAAATTGAGAAAGACGATTCACACCACAAACATGCACCTGTTCCACCCAGATAAGGGCATCGTCAAGTACACATCACCCGAAGAGATTCTTTCAGATTTTGTGAAAATACGACTGGACTGTTACAAAAAAAGAAAAGAACACCTCATCAGTGAGTGTGAAAAAAAGGCGCGTCTCTGCACCCACAAAGCCCTGTTTGTGAAAATGGTTGTCGATGGAAAATTACGGGTATTTAAAAGAAAAAGGGCCGAGCTTGAGGATGAGATGATACGCCAATTTCCACTCATCGACGGGAAATTTGATTACCTCCTCAACATCAGAACGTACCAGTACACCGAAGAAGCGGTGGAAGAACTGATGCAAGACGCCGCCGAGGTTGAACAGCAACTTCGTACACTGAAGAAGATGTCACATATATATTTGTGGCAGATGGATATTAAAAAATTATACACGTAAAGTAAGTATGGGTGAAGCCGCACACGTGGCGCTCAGTGCCATCGGTAAACAGGACACCTACCTCCTGTCAAAAGACCCAGAAGACAGTTTTTTTAATTACAAGACATATCAACACAGCAACTTTCGTAAATTTCATAGAAACAGAAACGTGACACCCCCATCAAACAGACCGGACACATGGCCCTTTGGGGAAACCATCAAAGTCCAGTATAACCCTCAAAACATGGGTGACCTGTTGTCAAATATGTACCTGAGCCTCACCCTCCCAGCCCTTGAAGTCGGTGGAAACTACGCAGACCAGGTGGGACGACACATCTTGTCCCATGTGAAAATGTTTGTGGATGAGTTGGAGGTGGAAACATTTTGGGCAGATTGGGGCATCCTCCATGATGAACTGTACACTGAAATGTCTGAAAAGGTGGCAAACAGATTTCTTGTCAACAGGTCGCTGGCGTTCGATAGCTCACAGGTGTCAAACAGCTACGCGGAATACAAATCTGATGTCGTCATCCCTCTCAACTTTTTCTTTTCACGCAATTTCGCCACCGATGAATATGAAAAAAATGAAAGAAACCGCCCCTATTTTCCCGTGTGTGCGTGTCACAAACAAAAGATTGAATTCGAATTCACCTTTCAACCACAAACATTCTTTGCCAATACGGCGACGACCCTCTCACTGACAGAGTTTGACATCGTCACTGAAGAGATCACACTTAGCCCTGAAGAACGTTTGTACACGAAAGACTACAGAGGTCTCTGGGTGACAGACGTCGTCATGAAACACCCGACGGTGGTGACAAATCCTACACAAAATTTCATTAAAAATCAGTTGGTTCCAAAAATTCCAGTGAAATCCATCCACTGGTTTTTTCGCAAAACAAAGTTTGAAGATGCCGCCTTGGTAAAAGACCCATCGGAAACCGATGAAGGCAACTTTTATATTCACAACCGATTCAACTTTAGTTCTACGAATGATTTTGATGAACTCAACACCTTTTTCAACCCAGTAATGGACACGGCAAAATTTTACATCGAAGGGTCGCGACTACCAAACATGACATCGACGGACCATACGTATTTTAAATATTACATTCCCTATGAAAAAAGATTGTCTCGACCTATTCGAAACATATATTCATACAGCTTCTCGATGTATCCAGTGAACGTGCAACCATCGGGAAGTTTAGATTTTAGTCAAATTCAATCCAACATGACAACCATCGAATGTCAACTCTTGCCGACATCTGATGAATACTCACTGCACATGTACTACACGGGCTATCAAACCTTCAAGTTTGAGGGCGGTTTCATGTCTCTCGCTTATTAGAGAGCAGTTCATTTTTGTGTGTCGTGATGAAATGAATGACGTCATTCTTAATACACCACTTGATGAAATTCAACTGTGCGACAGTGGTATGAATTTCCTCAGATGTTCCGGGAATGGTAAAGGTAATCTTTTCCGCGCGACAAAAAGGATCAAACAACTTTTTACTATACCCCAACAACGAACTTTTATACGCACAGTGGACACTGAATACTTTCCCATCACCAGTTTTATAGCATGTACGGTTTTTCTTTGCATAGTTTGTGATGAACCACTCCAGATTTCGTAAAGAAATTCCAGATTTTTTATTTAAAATATTCATCAAAGTTGCTTTATTCTTTTCTTTGGCATAGAAATCGTGAATGGATGATAGAAGAATATCGGACTTACTCATTAAATAATATACTGTTTAAATCTATAAGCTTCTTTTTATCTTGTGCCTGACACGCTGGACAATTCTCATCATATAACACATCCATCCCATGCGTGTGCGTTGTCGCGACATTATCTATGACCATTGGTTGAAGCTTGACTTTTTGGTACAAATGTAAAGTACAATATCCCTCGTGCGTCCCCTTTCTCGTGCACCGAACACCATCCTTTTTCACCCCTTTACACCGCGCCCGGTCCGTCAACTCTGGGACATCACGAAGCAGCAGGTCTTTTGATATTCCGTGATGCTTCGCGACGTAGTTTATGTACCCATCTAACTTTTCATTATACTCTATAGTCAACGCATCAACCCTGGTCGAGACCCGCCGCTCAACTTCGTCCTCTATCATTTTTGCAATTCGTTGACTCAACTCATCACTCATGTGTCGTGCTCTTATTTTTAGAGAGCTCAAATTTTTTAAATAACTCAGTGATTGTGGTTTTCTGTACAGGAGCTGATTTTCCCCTTTTTTTCTTTGGGGGTTTATGTTTTTCTATAATTTCTCCAAATATAGTCTGCTTTGGTTCAGGAACCAGGGGTTCGAGAAGGTCACACACCGGGTTTAAGAACTTGTTGACGAAATAATAGTGATAATCCACTGGAATATTGTGTTCTTGCACATATTGTGGGTCCTCAGCCTTCTCAAAAGCCTTTGCCCTTGGGTCCTCCGTCTTTGTCAACAGGTAGGGCACACGGTCACCACTTTGAGGTTCCGACCCAGGTTTTCGCTGACGCATCTTATTGTGTACCTGCACATGCCCCATACTGATGTCCCAACTACCATCAATGTCTTTGATTGATACCGGTTGCCCCTTCACCTTGTACGTATCCGACAACGACTGACTCAAGATGAGTTTTGGATGTGGCACATCACCAGTGAGTAACTCAAGCGCACGTTCCCTGGCGAGTACCTGTGGTGGCTTTGGGTCCGAGGATGTTAAAATGACATCAAGCAACTCTTTACACACTTCTCGCACGTGAGGTGTGTTGTCTCGTCGTACGAGCTGCAAGCCTTTCACATCAATGTACTTGAACTCTACTTTTCCAGTTTTCCCCTTTTCCCACAACTTTGCCGCATAGCGTTTCTTTGAATAGAGAATGTACGGCATGTACACCTTTTCCAACTCAAGGTCATTCGGTTTCTTAAAGAGGCGGGTACACTGTTCGGCTGCCTGCTCACCCAGCTGCCAGCTGTAATCTATGGCATCTTGTCCCGTGCGACCTTGGACGTCAAACTCTACCATCACAGAGTCAGTATCTCCATACCTCACATTTGCCCCTGGGAAGTGTTTTTCCACGTAGTTTTTCGTCTCTTCAATCATGGACCGCCCCTTAAAGGTCACCGAGGATGCGATGGCGACACATGGTAACATGCCACGCGCCGCTCCGGTGAAGCCATAGCAGCTGTTCATAGAAATTTTGTAGGCCAGCTGTTTCCCGTTGTACACCTCCTTCATCCCTTGTGTCGTCGCCGCAGCCATATCTTTTTTGGCTTGTTTACGAAATTGCTTGAGCTCTGCCAAAATTGTCGGTAGCAAACTCGGCACATTTTGCGCGAATTTGTAAGACTTGCCAGAGCCAAGAGTGAATGTCTCGTACTCCACACCGGGAATGTTCCCATACCTCTTCTCATCCATCACCAATGTACTGTAGCAGAGATTGTGTGCCATCATTATCGACGGATATAATGAAGCGAAATCGAGAGCCGTAATCGGTGTATAGTATGCCCCAGACTGTGCTTCAAGAACAGTCGCTCCCTCATACCCCACCTCTGGTAAACTGCCTTGATAAATAACAGGAACAAGAAACCCAAGTTCCGCAGCCTTTTTACACAACTGTGAAAACACTTTAATTTGCTGACCCCTCTCTACGAGAAAACATAGCGGGACTGAAGTCGCCTTTGCCATCTCCACCAAGTTGACAAGGATACACAACTTTGCCAATAGCTTGTGCGGGAGCAGTGTATCTTTGATACAATAGTCTGCCACTTCACCAAGGCGCACTGGGTCCCCTTCCTTAAAACGTGCGAAAATCTCCCTTGGTGGCATGTCCAACTTTTGGTCACCCAGGTAGAGCTGGGCCACGCTGTTCAGTTTGTAACTATCGAGCTTGTACCCTTTCTTCACCTCGTGGAAAAGGTCAAAGATGAATCTTCCACTCATAGGTAACAGTTTGAGCTCATTGTCACCGAGGGCACTTGATGACAACTTTTTATACATCAGCTTACACTCTTCATTTTTAAATTTTCCCATGTTGTAAAAATCCCCAGAACAGCCACACATGACACCTCGCTTCATGATGTACTCCAAGTCAAACCCAAAAATATTCCAACCAGTGATGATATCAATATCTGCTTTGCGAAGATATTTTTGAAACGCCTCAAGCAACTCCTTCTCCGTGTCAAAGCTCCTCACCCTGTCACCCTCCGTCTTTTTGTAACAGAGACACACCTCCTCGTAAGGGACATCTGAGCCAAATCGACATAGGGTGAATGCGATTTGAAAACAACAATCACCGGGCACGTCTGCATCAGGAAATTTCCCAGTACTACTGTTACACTCGATGTCCACCGATGCAACAACGAACGGAGCGATATCATCGCGTTTCACTGGGGTGAGTGTCGTCCAGTCGTTGCAGAAGAGGTCAATGTCCACATGGGCCAGGTGGGAACGCACACACTTTGCCCCAGTGTCGAGCCAGCCAGTGCTTTGAATACCTGTCCGATGCATCAGTCGAAGCATTGGGTCGAGGTTTGATTCATAGGCGTGCAATTTTACTTTTTCATTGGTGAGTTGTAGCGGGTATTTGAGCGTGTTGGCCACGAAGCGACGTTTCGCAACATTCACACAATCTAACCGAATGAACCTACCCTCTTTATTATTCTGAAATCCCCATATATCTTTTGCTTTTTTTAATCCATAATTGACAAGGCACTCAGGACACCTTTTGTCCAGAGTGGTATAGATTTCTTTAATAGTCATCGCGGTGATTCCGTCAGGCAACTTGGCGTAAAAATATGGCGTAAACTCGGTGGTCACGCAGACCGACCGACCTTCTTCCGATTTTCCAAAAATACTGATGAGATGACCATCCTCTTCAGTATCCCTGGCTTCCCACGTCAATGCCTGAAATACCACCATGCCTTGTGTAATAATGTACCCAAAATTTTAATATAAATTATATAGTAAATGTCAGCTGCGTTGATTGAATTGGTCAGCCGAGGTGTCCAGGACACGTACACGACCTCGAATCCGGAGGTGAGTTTTTTTAGACAAAACTACAAACGTTATACGAACTTTTCAATTAAACCAGAACGTCTCGATTATATTGGGACTTTTGGTTCGAACAACGAGGTCACGATCCCGATTCGTAGTAAAGGGGATTTATTGTCTTACATTTGGGTCGAAGCCGCGAATATCGGGGCCACTGCAGGTAATAACGGCTTTTTTAGCGTCGCGGATGAACCGACCGAATTCTCCCTCTGGATCGGTGGTCAAGAGGTGTGCCGTTTAGATTCCCTGTATATCCAGGGTGTGCACAACTTGCTCTACCGCCCGGACGGTGCGAAGAGCAGCATGGCGGTCACGACGACCGATGTCAAGCCGAACGCCGTGGGGTACTCTGGTTCCAACGCCGGACACTACATGATTCCGTTCTTCTTTGCGGAAGACTGGACCAAGTGTTTGCCGCTCGTCGCTCTCGCCAATCACCAGGTGGAGCTTCGCATCAAGTGCCGCGCCAACTTCACCCCGAGTGAAACGCCGAAAGTGTACGCGAACTTCATCTTCTGTGACACGGAGGAACGTGAATTCTTCGTGAAGAATGAGCAAAAGCTCCTCATCAACCAGGTGCAATACCAGCCGATGAGCGCCACCGATACGGAAGTGGACCTTACGTACTTTAACCACCCGGTTCGTGCGGTCAGTGTGGTGTCTTCGAAGAACAATGGTGCCAATTGGGCAGCCAACTACAGTTTCACGGAGAGCACCTTGTACATCAACGGCACCCCGCTGTTCGATGGCACCTCGAACGTGTACCACCACACCATCGTTCCCGAGATGCACACCACGTCCCTTCCGGAAGGTGTGTTAGACACCGCCCCGCTCTACACGTGGCCGTTCGCACTCACCCTTAATAAGACACAAATGTCTGGCAGCCTTAATTTTAGCCGCATCGATACAGCTCGACTGAAGTTAAAGTCGCCGTCCGGTGGTGCGAGCTCTATTGTGCGCGCGTATGGGGTGAACATGAACATTTTACGCATTAAAGATGGCATGGGTGGGGTTGCCTTTGGAAATTAAAGATTACAACTGCATACTAATACAAAAGGAAATGGTACTTTGTGTAAAGTGCCTTCATGAGAATGTCAACTTACCTAATCGTGGTTCTGACGGGGCTGTCGGGTATGATTTATATTCTGATGAAGACATTGTTATCGATAGCTCGAGACGTGCACTTGTTGGCACGGGGATCGCAATTGTTTTGCCAGTAGGCACCTACGGTCGCGTTGCCCCCCGTTCAGGACTTGCATTAAAACACGGGATTCACGCGGGGGCTGGGGTCATCGACCGGGATTACAGGGGAGAAATCAAAGTACTCCTGTTCAATCACGGAGAGACTGCTTTTACTGTTAAAAGAGGTGACCGAATCGCCCAACTCATACTCGAACGATGCGAAACTCCGGACGTACGCGTCGTAGATACGTTAGATGACACCACCAGAGGTGCAGGTGGTTTTGGTTCGACCGGTATTTTTTAATATTGATATAAATTAAATGCC
>CEVZ01037989.1_pt1 | contig 11683 bp, 8 predicted proteins | sample 361371 | NCBI WGS metagenome assembly CEVZ01 (sample SAMEA2620217, study PRJEB7988) | marine metagenome | isolation source: saline water (ENVO:00002010), including
TATAATCAATACATTCAAGCTCTTGATTTGATATCCAATCAAGATGATTATGACATTAATATGATTCTTGTGCCAGGTATAATTGGTTCAATTCACAGTGGAATAGCTTCTAAAGTAATTGATGTATGTGAAGATAGGGGTGATTGTTTTGCGATTATAGATCCTGTAGAATATGATAAAAATCTTACAGAAGCGACTGAACAAGCGAGAACTCGTAACTCAAGTTATGGAGCTATGTATTGGCCATGGGTTAAAGTACCAGATTCTCAAGTATCAGGATTTCAAAGGTGGGTGCCACCTTCTGTGATGGTCGCTGGTGTGTATTCGTATAATGACCAAGTTGCACATCCATGGTTTGCTCCTGCTGGATTAAATAGAGGAGTTATTGACATAGCTTCTTATGCGGAACGAAAGTTAACTAACGCTGACAGAGATACATTATATGACTCACATGTTAATCCAATTTCAACTTTTCCTGGACAAGGTGTAGTAGTATTTGGACAAAAGACTTTACAAAAGAAAAAGTCAGCACTTGATAGGGTGAATGTACGAAGATTGTTAATTAATGTTAAGAAGTTTATCGCAAGTTCTTCAAGATTCCTTGTATTTGAACAAAATACAGCTGCGACACGAAGAAGATTCTTAGGAATTGTTAATCCATTTTTAGAAAATATTCAATCACAAAGTGGAATAAACGCATTTAGAGTGGTAATGGATGAAACAAATAATACACCCGATACAATTGATAGAAATCAATTAGTTGGTCAGTTGTTTATTCAACCTACAAGAACCGCTGAGTTTATCGTATTAGACTTTACAGTAATGGCTACTGGAGCTTCATTTCCCGAATAAAGTCTTATGATATAAGTCAATTAAAAGGGGATTTGTTAAATATAAATCCCTTTTTTTTGTCTTTCTTAATATTTATATATGAATTAATATATTTTAACTGGGAGAAAAGAGATGCCAGAGTTATTAGAACCTCAAGATATAATGTTTACACCTTTTGAGCCAAAGCTCAAAAACAGATTTATAATGCAAATAGATGGTATTAACGCTTATTTAATTAAATCATTGGCTAGACCAGTCCTTGAATCGGATGAAGTGATACTTGAACATATGAATGTAACAAGATATGTTAAGGGGAAATCGAGATGGCAACCTATTGATATTACACTTTATGACCCAATCGTTCCTTCAGCTGCCCAACAAGTGATGGAGTGGGTAAGACTACATCATGAATCAGTTACTGGTAGAGATGGGTATTCTGATTTTTATAAAAAAGATGTAACTTTTAATCTACTTGGTCCTGTTGGTGATGTTGTAGAAGAATGGGAACTTAAAGGTGCTTACATCCAATCAGCTAATTTTGGTGATTTAGCATTTACTGACTCAGATCCTGTTGAAATAACACTTACATTAAAGTATGATTATGCAATACTTAAATTCTAATCAATCACATTAAATTATAACATAAGAAAACCCTTAATAAAATTTGAGGGTTTTTTTATATTATATATATTTATATATGGAGTTTAAAATGAAAACTACATTTGAAGAAATAATAGAATCGGTTTTAGAACACGAAGGTGGTTATGTAAACGACCCACATGACAGAGGTGGTGAAACAAACTTTGGTATAACAAAGAAATTTTACCCAAATGTTGATATTAAAAATCTCACAAAAGAACAAGCAAAAAAGATATATCACCAAGATTATTGGAGACCTGCTAAATGTGATGAAGTTCCATCACACCTGCGACATATCTACTTTGATATGTGTGTTAACTTTGGAAGAGGTGGTGCAGTTAAAGTATTACAACGGGCTGCAAATGCTAAGAATAGAGACAAAATAGAAGTAGATGGTGGTATGGGGCCGGCGACTCTAAAAGCGATTCAAAATGTAGAACTTGAAAGAGTCAGGTCTTATCGTGTGTTACGATTTGCTAATTTAGTTATAAAGAAACCAGAACAAGAGAGATTTTGGTATGGTTGGTACAAAAGAGCTACGGAGGTTTAAGTTATGTCAGATAATAGTTTTGCAAGTGAAGTAATTGATTTACCAAGTGAAGGTAAATTATATCCAGATGGGCACCCATTGAGAGAGGGTAAAATTGAAATAAAATATATGACTGCTAAGGAAGAAGATATCCTTACATCACAGAATCTTATCAAAAAAGGTGTTGTGGTTGATATGTTATTAGATTCATTAATTTTGACTCAAGGTGTAAAAACATCTGATTTAATTTTAGGTGATAAAAATGCAGTTATGGTGGCTGCTAGAGTACTTGCTTATGGACCTGAATATGCTTGTGAGGTTACAAATCCAAAGACGGGTGAAATTTTTAATCACGTATTTAATTTAGCTGATTGTCCATTTAAAAAATTACCAGAGGATATCTCAGAAAATAAATTTGAAGTTGAGTTACCGATATCAAAGAAAAAAGTAACTTTCAAGTTATTGACTGGTAAAGAAGATATTGTTATAGAGGAAGAGTTAAAAAAATCAGAAAAACTTGGGGGAGTAAAACCTGAGTTAACTACTAGATTAAGGCACACTGTCACATCAGTTGATGGTGATGAATCAAAATCTACAATAAATAAGTTTATCCAAACTCTACTCGCTAGAGACTCAATGTATTTAAGAGGTGAAATAAAAAAAGTATCACCAGACATTGAATTAATTCAAGAAGTAGAGATAGGAGGTGATGTGGTCGAGGTAGATATACCGATGACCACAGAGTTTTTTTGGCCTAACACCGAGGGATAAACCTAAACTCCACGAACAAATATTCCAATTAATCTATTATGGTAAAGGATTTACACATTCAGATGTATATTCTATGCCCATATACTTAAGAAACTTTTATTATAAACAATTAGTAGATACTCGTAAAAAAGAAAATGACGAGATAAAAAAAGCTAATCAAAAATCAAAAGTTTCAAAACCAAATTTTAAAAGATAATTTTTCACATATTTGATATTTATATATGAATACAACCATCTAATTAGGAGAGTATTGTGTCAAATAAAAAATCATATATGAATAATAAAAATATTTTATTAGAGGGGTTTTTTAGTAAGATAGCTAAAATACTAAGATTATCTTCTTCAGAAGAAAAAAAACTTAAAAAAAATAAAAAATTGACATCCGCATTAAAAGACTATAACGCTAGTTGGAAAGATTTAGAAAAACAAATTCAAGACGAAACTGGTAATAAGAAATTTAAATTCCCATACAGAAAATTTACACTAAGTGATTTTTTATAAAAAGAAAATAAATGACTAAAAATAATAAAGAGAAAATAAATGGCTCCATTTAATGAAGAACAGCTAAAAGCACAAAGAGATTTGTATAGAGATATAAACGAACAAATCAGAAACATGGAAGCTGGTTCGAAAGAATTTGATAATTCTTTGGTGAAACAAAATGCAAACTTAAAAGCCATGATGGAAGGGTTGCAAGATAGTGCAGGCACTATAGATGGTATAGGTTTTAGTAATTTTAATGATTTAGCAGATACAGTATCAGATATAAGTAAAGGCCAATTAAATATAAGTGATGCTCTAACTGGACAGGCTAAGATGAATGCTAAAGGAAGTAGACACGCTGCAAAAGCTTATGGTATGGAAGTTAAAAGGTTAAGAGTTGAAACGATAAAAAATCAAGCGATGAGCACTGCAGATGGTTTAACCGGTGGTATGGTTTCAAAAACTAAAGAAACATTGGGATTTGCAAAACAAATGGGACCAAAATTCTTAGCAGCTGGTGCTGCAGTAGGGGTTGTTGGATTTATTATTGGAGGATTAGTTAAATCATTAAAATTTGCTTCAGAGATGATTGATACTCTCGGTGGCTCTTTTGGTGTAATTGGGACTCAAGCTAGTAATTTTAGAGATAGTATGATGAATGCATCAATAGATGTTATATCACTTGGAAGAGGAACCGCAGACGTGGTTTCAGTTGTATCTACATTGTCTTCTGAATTTGGTGTGGGATTAACAGCAGCTGCTGATATAAGTGAAAAAATAATTGACACAGCTGCAGCGACTGGAATGGCTACTTCAGAAGCTGCAAAACTATTTGGAACATTTATGTCGATAGCTGACTTAACCGCCAAACAAAGTGAAGAATTAATAGAAAGCACCTATCAATTAGCTGCACAGAATAGAGTAAGTCCAGTAGCAGTTATGCAAGATATAGCTGGTAGTGCTAAACTGATAGCTGACTTTGGAGCTGATAATTTAGATAGTATTACCAAAGCTGCAGTTCAAGCTAGAAAATTAGGATTAAATTTAGACGATGTTAGTACAATAGCTGATAGTTTACTAAACTTCCAAGAATCTTTAAATGCTGAAACTGAAGCTTCAATAATGATTGGTAGACGACTAAATTTACAAAAAGCAAGAGAACTCGCTTTAGAAGGTGATTTGAATGGGGTGATGGGTGAAGTGTTGAAACAAGTAGGTGATGAAGCAGAACTTAATAGACTTAATGTACTAGAAAGAAGAGCTTTAGCTTCAGCTGTGGGATTAACCACCACTCAACTTACTAAACTTATCAGAGCACAAGACAAGTCTGTAGTTCAACAAAAAACATTTGTTGATTTACTTGGTGAAGATGGTATGTCTGCATTAACTTCAGTTATAAATAAATTTAAAGAGTTGGGTGCAACTGCTATGAAAGAATTTGGAGTTCCTTTAGCTGATGCGGTTCAAAACTTTCAGAAAAACTTTTTTACTGAAGAAAATATTGAAAGGATTAAGAATTTTATAAAGAATTTAGTAACAACTATAGGAAGAGTCGCTAAAGCTATGTTTAGTATATTTAAAGGTATATACAATGTTGTAGATACTTTAACTTTTGGTTCATTACCTAATTTTAGCACATTATTTCCTCCTGTAGAAGATGGAATTATGGTGGATGATTTTATGTCATCGGGTGGTTCTCATTTAATTGTTACACCAACAGGAAACTTGATACAAACAAATCCAAATGATACTGTTTTCGGTTCTACAAAAGTTAATGATTTTACAAGTGGACCAGCTGGTAGTATGCCAATTGGTAATGATAAACCTGTTAAAATAGATAATAGTGAATTAATAAGACAGAATGAAGAAATGAAAAATGAGATGATACAACTCAGAAGAGACATGGCTTCATACTTCGGATTTGGTGGTTCAGCAACAAAATCAATTGGTTCTGCGGTTGGTTCTAAAATAAGTGAAATGGGGTAATGGAGAAATAAATTGGGTTTAGAAAATTTAAATAGTATATTCAATGATTTATCAGATCCACCTGATATTAGTGGAAGACATGATGGGAAAGCTACAAATAGTGCACTTGATGGTATTTCATCTTTTCCAATTGTAGACCCAAGTAATTTAAAAAAACAATTAGGTCGTATATCTGCTGATAATTCAGTTTCTGGTATTATAAATATAAGTCAACCATTAGATAATGCATCTTGGGAATCATTGTATACATCAGTTCACGCACCACTAGACGGTGTAAGTACAAAACCAAGAAATGTAAATCCAATTCAACCATATATTTATGGTGGAAAAGTTGATAGAGATAATCTTAATATTAGGGATGGGGGTAGAACTCGAAGAGCTAGTATATTCAGTCCATCTCGAGGGAGTTTAATTGGTTTAGGTGATGAACCATATATTATATCACCAATAGCGACATCGGAGGGTGTTAATGGTGGTAGAGCTAAAAATCAAGGTAGTCAATCTATTCCAATAATTAGAGCTGTTACTGATACCATTAGACTAACAAGTTTCTTATCATCCCCAGCAGGTTTAGCGTTTATATTAAAACAAAACTTATTGGGAATAGTTGGTTCTCAAGCTCAATGGGCTCCACCATCATTTAATGGAGAGGCTGCGAATGGTTTGATAGTTTCTCCTGGTAGATTTGGTCATTTATATAATCCATTATCAACTTTAGGTTCTTCTTTAGCGAGAGTGTTAGGGTCGGGTGCTCAAGGTGGAGTACCTAATGCTTTATTTAGAAGAGATTTTTTAATTGGTGATAGAGGATTTACAATTGGTCCAATTAAAAATGGTGAGTGGGATAGAGACAGATCTATAACAATTGAACAATTTGGTGATTATTCTAAAGCTTATTCAGTTTATAGTTTACATAGTACTTTTGGTGGATATAATCAATGGAGTGCTGATGAAAATGGTCCATTAATTGATAAAGCTAAATACTTCCCAACAGCTAAGGGTGCTAGATTTAGGAATAACGATTCGGAGATAAAATCTGGTGATAAGATGACATTAGCTGACCTTATAAAAGGTAAAGGGTTAGTTAGTGACGACACTAAAACTCAAGGTTTAGGTACAGGTGGAACACTGTTAGCTGATGAAACTATTCCAGTACGATTAGAAAGTCATCTTAACGGAATGCCATTTTACTTTAAAGATTTAAGGGATGATAATTATATATTTTTTAGAGCTTATGTGGATGGGATATCGGAAAATCTTTCACCAAACTGGGCTCCAACAAATTACATTGGAAGGAGTGAACCTGTTTATACTTATGAAAGAGCAGAAAGAGAGGTAACCTTTAATTTAAAATTATATGCTAATACTCCTGATGAACTTAATATGATTTATAAAAAAATAAATAGACTCACATCATTGTGTTATCCTCAATATAAAAGTAAAAATAATATGTTAAGAATGAAACCACCATTAACAAAAATGAGAATGGGTGAATTATTTGGATCACAGAATAACGAAATGACAGGTTTTATTAAATCTCTCTCCTATACGGTTCCTGAAGAGTCACCATGGGAAACTGGAGTAAATAGGAGAGTTCCAAAGTATGTTATTGCAACAATATCCTATCAAATAATACATGGAACAGTTCCACAATTACATCAACAAGTTTACGGACTTGAAGAGGTTGAAGATGAAGAAGGTAATACAACAGAGGTAGAAACAGAACAAACAATAGACTATGATTTCTATAATCGAACTGACACAGATGGTTATAACAACTTTTATGGGTCATATACTGAGGTTGTTTAGAAGATGAGTAGATACAGAGATACAAAATTTAGTAAAAAAAATAAGGTTAAGTCTTTTGGAACTACTATTTATGAGAGTGTACCCGAAAGAAATGACGATATGTATTTTATAGCTCAAGAGGGTGATAGATGTGATGTTTTAGCTAATCAGTTTTATGGTGATTCAAAACTTTGGTGGTTTATAGCTAGAGTAAACAATTTAAAAACCAATAACATTCCAGCAGGAACATCTTTGAGAATACCAATATCTTCAGATAAAGCAAAAGGTTTCTAAAATGATTAACAAAAGAATATTTGGTTCTGATATAAACATCAAACTAAAGAAAATACTTGAAGCTAGACAACTAGCTGCATCCAAAACTCGTGGCCCCAACGAAGAGATTAAACCATCAAAATATCCAGATGAAAGAGATGCTTATTATACATTTGATGAACTAATACCAAGTGATTTTGACGGTGTTATGGATTTATCTTCTCGTACTCCATGGGTAAGAATGTGGACAGCTGTAGAATTAATCACTCCGGAGGAAACAGTTCAAACTTTACAAGTGTTCACACCTGGTGACACAGAAACCACCCAACAAGCAGCTAAGGTTAAGGCTGACAACTTAGCTAAAGAAAACGAAGGTTCTCGTGTAGTTTGGATTGAAACTGAGGAACACCCAAATGGGGCGTGGTATGTTCAGGTGGGTAAAAATGTAGATGAAGAAACAATACATGATTTCAAAATCTATGAAATAAATAATAATTTATATAATCCTTTTGATTCCACCGAAACACAACAAAGTGAACAAAGTTTAAATAATTTTTTTCCTAATCAAAATGTAGATAATCCTTTTCTTAAACCTGATGCTGGTGTAACATCAGTTACCTCCGAAACTTTAGACCAATTTGGTACAAGAAAAAGCACGACTGTTAATTTTGTTGTTCATAATTTTCAAGACTTTGAAAAAATATATCAAAAATATTTTTTAAGGCCAGGTGCACAAATTTTTGTTGATTTTGGCTGGGATACTTTAAAATCATCATTATATAATCCAAGAGATTTAGTAGACGATGGTGACATGAAAACATTTCTATTTGGTCAAACAGAAGCTGGTGATAGTAAAAATGGTGTGGTAACTGAAAACATTGGTCATATGGATGTGATTATGGGAATTGTTACCAATTATGAATCAAAAATACTATCTAATGGAAGTGTACAATGTTCTGTTACTTTAACTTCGGGTAATGCAGCTTTGTTAGGTATGAATATTAATGAATCTGTTCTAATGAGTATAGAGAATACTTTAGACCACGCTATAAAGTATTTAGCTATCAATCCACTCGTAAAATTTTATAACGCCTCAGGTGGAGCTGACATAAATCAAATAAAAGAAATACCTGATGGTAATTCATCAATTGAAGAAATTCAAATTTTTAACGCTAATGTGGATTATTTAGCGAGTGAATTACTCACTGGTGCAAAATTTACTCCTGGAAATGATATAAATAATGACGCTCATAATAATTCAATTAGAACTGGTGTTTTTATAAATGGAACTCATCCTGACAGTGTTTATATATCTTTAGGTTTATTTGAAGACATAATAATAAATTCTCAATTTGGTTTTGGTAATGGAATTGATAAAGACAATACAAATAATATTCAAACTGGGAATAACTTTCAAGTTAGGTTAGATTCTTCAGACCAATTTACAAATTGGAATGTAGACTTTATCAATTATCAAAAATCCTTAGATACTGAAAAACAATCTGCTCCCACACACATATATCCTGAGTGGTGGGGTAAATCATCCCCATCAACGGCGGAAGCAGATTCATATTCAGCTCAAGTAGGTAAAATACCAGAGTATTTGGACGCAGACATTACTCAATTTAGATATGGTCCAGGATCACCAACTGATTATGATAAAAGTAAAGGTAGGATACCAATTAGAGAACTATTTGTAAGTGGTGAGGAAATTATAAAATCATTTAGACAAGGTAAAACCGTTAAAGATGCAATAAATGATTTGTTAGAAAAAATAAATGAAGAATCATTTGGAGTAATTAATTTAAAATTAAAAACTGGAACTCTTGATTCTGAGTTAAGTATTATAGATGCGAACAGACTACAGATTGAAGAAAAAATTAAAGATGCTGGTTCTGAAGAAAGTGATAAAGATACTCAACTTAAAGCTCAAAACGATGTATTTAAAAAGATTTTTGAATTTGATGTTACATCTCCTAGTTCAATTGTAACATCTTATGATGTAACATTTGACATACCGGATGGTAATATAGGAAGTATGTATGCGATTCAAAATATGAGTCACGGTAATAAAGTAGTTCCCCTAGATAATTTTTTAGATGACGCTGCAGCTTTATCAGCCATAACTGATGATAATTTATCAGTTAGATATTTACCGAGAATGGGAAGTTATAGAGGGGCTCAACTATCCTCAGTTGATACTGGATTTTTAATTCAAAGTTATAAAAACGCAAAAACTTTATTATCTAATGATGTATACGCTGTTCAAGGAGAAAGAACAAATCAAGATATGATTGAACAAAGTTTACTTATGGATACTCATAATATAGACATTACAGAATATCTAGAAAGTGAGTCGGAAAGTACTGAAAAGTCATCAGATGTTACACAGAGTGGTGGTAGTAAACAAAGATTTTTACGTTTAGAAGAAGAAAACATGATTAAAGCTCAATATAAAGGTAAACAAGTCGCTAAAAATACTAAGGATTACTATCAAAAGAAATATTTGGACAACATTGCAAAAAATGAAATTCCAAATATTTTACCCATGAAATTAAATCTTTCAATATATGGTACTTCACAAATTGAACCAGGAGAGATTATTAGAGTAAATTATTTACCAGAAAGCTATAGAAATAATGTTTATTTTCAAATATCAAAAGTAACACATAATGTAAATTCAGATGGTTGGTATACATCATTTGAAACAATATTTAGAATTATGCCAACCAAAAAAGTACGTAACGCTTATATCCCTTCTCCTTCTGCCGCACCATTACCAAAAGAATCTCCAAACGAATCGAATGAACAAGTAGTGTATCAACCTTCTACTACACTCGCACCATACAATTTAAAAGATGTAAAAAATAATGTTCTTTATGATATACGAATAGATACTCAAGAAAATCCTAAAACTAATAGGGTATCTGTGGTTGACAGAAATAAATTTGGTGATGAACAGGGAGTTATGGGAAGACAAACAGTAAAGAATGGTCAACTTTTAAATAACGAACATTTATACGCAGGTATGACTGATATGCAAGAATATGTTCTTCCAGGAGGATTAAAACACATCAATAAAGTTTTCTCATTTGTATGGGAATTTAAAGGTCAAGAAGATTATGGTCCAAAAGATTATGGGGTAGACACAAGTTTACCATGGTTAAGTGAAGAAAAATGGGGAAAAGTTCCTTTACCACAACACGGAATAATGGCTATCTTTCCAAATTCATTGTCAAAACCATTTTCATATACAAAAACAATGGGTGCTTATACAGCTCAAACTTCAAAACAGATAACTGAATATCGAGGTCCTTTACTTGGTTATGGGTCTAAAGTAAGTACATATAAAATGAAACTTTTACAACAAGCTCAAGGTTTTGGCCAACCAGGTTATGATACACTTCTCACTAACGCATTTGGTGATGATGAACACACTAGAAACACAATATTAAATCGACCTGCATACTTCAATTATTTTGCAATAATATTAGAACAGCATAAAAAATACTATCTATTAATTAACGGTGAAGATTGGGCGATAGTTAACAATCCAGAACACATTAAATACTACGATTACGATTGTATGAGAGATTTTTCAACAGCTGGTGATAATGAAAGTTCTGGTGAAATGTATGATATAACATATTTAAGTAATACTCAAGGGAGTAGTGATATAGAATATGATGAATGGGATCCATTCATACAATTTGAAAGTGTTCCACCACCACCACCGCCTCCACCAGAAGAAGAAGAGGTTGAGGAAGCCACACCAGCATCTACTTGGCCAGGTTGTACAGATCCAACAGCTACAAATTTTGTAGCTAATGCGACTGAAGATGATGGTTCATGTTTGTACTATGATCCTGAATGTAACGCTTGTAATGATATAGAACCACAGGATACTATAGTTCAACTTGTTGCTGAAGGTTGTCCTATTCCACCAACTGGTTATGCTGGTAATCACTGTAAACCTCGTTACAATCAAGGAACAGGACTATATGAGTGTAGAGAAAATAATTGTTGTCAATACTATGGAGCTCCAAATGACCCTTCAGACCCACAATATAATCAAGATATTCAACAATGTGCGGCTGTACCGCCCCCACCACCTGAACCGGAAGAAAGATATGGGTGTATGTATGAGGGAGACCCCATGTTCGACCCAAATGCTACTCGCCCATGTAACAGCAGTAATATTAACTTTTGGCCTGAAGAGTATGAACCATTTACTTTGGGTGGTCTTAATTTTGCACCTGGTGGTTCATATTGTGGTGTTATATACGCTGGTGTATCAGTACCATGTCCGACATATTGTGAAATGAACGACAATGAGGATAATTGTTGTTGTAATGGACCTGATTTCGGACCATAATAAAAAAA
>CEVZ01054891.1_pt1 | contig 11669 bp, 13 predicted proteins | sample 361371 | NCBI WGS metagenome assembly CEVZ01 (sample SAMEA2620217, study PRJEB7988) | marine metagenome | isolation source: saline water (ENVO:00002010), including
CTTGCTCCAGGTAAAATTATATCGTATTCAAGAAATCATGAAACATCCAATGCCCTAGAAGATGCTGGTTATGAAAAAATTACTGCAAAAGATTTTATCAAAGATTCAAAAAAATATATTGCTAGTGATCAAAAAATGCTGATTACTATTTCCAGCTCTGAGCTTCCACGAGGACGTGGAGGCCCCCGTTGTTTAACAATGCCCTTGGACCGATCATGAAATCAAATAAATCAATGATGATTGCTTTAGGCGGTAATGCCTTATCTCCAAAGGATCAAACTGGATCGATAAAAGAACAATTTGAACGTACTAGGGAAAGTCTTAATGGCATTATGGAGTTTATTAAATTAGGATATAATATTTGTCTTACACATGGGAACGGACCGCAAGTTGGGAATGAATTGTTGCGAATGGATCTTACATATGATCAAGTGCCTCCTCTACCTCTTGGTCTGTGTGTCGCTGGCACACAAGGAACCATTGGGTATATGATTCAACAGTCTTTGCAAAATAAACTTCGAACATTTGAACTAGATCGAGAAGTAGTAACATTGGTAACCCAAGTACGAATAGATGAAAATGATCCTGCAATTTCGAATCCAACAAAATTTGTTGGTAAGACCTATACGAAGGAAACTGCAGAGTCTTATGCAAATCAGCTAGGTTGGGATATTGCAGAGCAAAATCCTGGTGAGTGGAGACGAGTTGTTCCCAGTCCACTTCCTCATTATGTTATGCATGGAAAAAGCATTAAAGCACTTGTGGATAGAGGAACTATCGTGCTGGCTGCAGGTGGTGGAGGTATTCCGGTATACAATGATGCAAGCTATCGATTAAAAGGATTAGATGCGGTTATTGATAAAGATTTAACAGCTGCAAAATTGGGACGTGTAATACGAGCGCAAGAACTATGGATAATAACCGATGTAGATTACGTATATTTGCGATTCAAAAAAGAAGGCGAAAAAGCAATTACATCAATGACAACAATAGAAGCAGAGAATTATTTACTTGAAGGCGAATTTAAAAAAGGTAGTATGGCTCCAAAAATTAAAGCTGCATTATATTTTCTTAAACATTATGGAGAAAAAGTAGTAATAACTTCTATACCTTCAATTAATGAAGCTATCCATGGGAAAGCAGGAACTGAAATAATTAAAGCTTAGAATTATTAATAATGAAAATTCACGAATACCAAGCAAAAGAAATATTTCGAAAGTTTAACGTACGTGTTCCAAATGGAAAACCAGCGTTTTCTGTAGAAGAAGCATTGCGCGCTTATGATGAAATGGGATCAGAAACAGTTGTTGTAAAAGCACAAATTCATGCTGGGGGCCGTGGAAAAGGTGGCGGTGTAAAACTGGCTCATAATCGAGATGATGTAGAAACTCTTGCGACACAGATCTTAGGAATGAATCTTGTTACCCACCAAACTGGCCCAGATGGGAAAAAAGTCCAAAGATTGTTAATCGAGTCCGGTGTTGATATTGAAAAAGAATTTTATGCTGGAATTGTTCTTGATCGCAAAGAAAAGAAGTTTGTATTTATGGTTTCAACGGAAGGAGGAGTTGAAATTGAAAAAGTGGCAGAAGAAACTCCGGAAAAAATTATTAAAGAATGGATTCACCCTGAAGATGGTTTATCTACAAATCAAGCAACAGCATTAGGCAACGCACTTGGTTTAACTGGAAATCAGTTGGATTCAGGAATTGAAATATTTACTGCATTATGGGAAGCATTTAGTAGTCTTGATTGTTCTCTTATGGAAATCAATCCATTAGTGCTAACAAAAAATGATGAAGTGATTGCTTTAGATGCAAAAATAAATTTTGATGGTAATGGCCTTTTTCGACATCCAGAGCTGTCTGATTTACGTGATAAATCAGAAGAAGATCCTGCGGAAGCAGAGGCAAGTTCATATAATTTAAATTATATCAAATTAGATGGAAATGTTGGGTGCATGGTAAATGGTGCTGGATTAGCAATGGGCACTATGGACATTATTAAATTGAAAGGCGGCGATCCTGCAAACTTTCTAGATGTAGGAGGCGTAGCAAATCCAGAGACAGTTGCAAATGGTTTTAAAATTATTTTGTCCGACCCAAATGTTCGATCGATACTTATAAATATTTTTGGTGGGATTGTACGTTGTGATCGAGTTGCTCAAGGAGTTATAAATGCAATGCAAACTATCAGTGTAAATGTACCCGTTGTCATTCGTTTAGAAGGCACAAACGCCAAAGAAGCATCTCAATTACTCGAGCAATCTCCTCTTAATTTTATCGTAGCAAATAGCTTAAGTGATGCAGCTGAAAAAGCAGTTGCTGCAACAAATGGAGCGATATAATGAGTGTTCTTGTTGGAAATGACACTCGGTTGGTAATCCAAGGTATTACAGGTACAGAGGGCTCTTTTCATGGTGAGCAAATGATTGAATATGGTACGAATGTTGTTGCTGGAGTAACTCCTGGTAAAGGCGGACAAGAAGCGCTTGGTGTTCCAGTGTTTAATTCTGTTCAAGAAGCTGTTGAAAAACAAAATGCAAATACATCCGTTATTTTTGTTCCTCCAAAATTTGCTGCAGGCGCAATGATGGAATCAATCAATGCAAATTTAGACTTAATTATATGTATCACTGAGGGCATACCGGCATCAGATATGGTTAAAGTAAACCATGCTCTAGAAAACAAAAAAACTCGTCTGGTTGGGCCAAACTGTCCTGGAGTAATTACGCCAGGACAAGCAAAAATCGGAATAATGCCAGGATTCATTCATACTCCTGGCACAATTGGTATTATGTCTAGATCTGGTACGCTTACTTATGAAGCTGTTCATCAAATTGGAGCTCATGGATTAGGACAGAGCACTGTAATTGGAATTGGTGGTGATCCAATTATTGGAACCACATTTATTGATATGCTTGAATTATTTGCTAATGATGAGGGCACGGAAGGCGTGGTAATGATTGGAGAAATTGGAGGAAATGCGGAAGAAGAGGCTGCTCAGTGGGTAATAGATAATAACTTCAAAAAACCTATAGTATCATTTATTGCTGGTCAAACTGCCCCGCCTGGACGTCGTATGGGTCATGCTGGTGCAATTATTGCTGGAGGAAAAGGAACTGCAGCAGAAAAAATGAAAGAACTTAAAAGTGCAGGTATTACGGTAGTGGAAAGTCCAGCTGATATTGGTCAAGCTATGGTATCTGCAATAAACTAATAATATAAAAAGGACAATATTTTGGGAAATCACACATTTGCAATTATTAAACCTGATGCAGTTAAGAATAAGGATACAGGATTAATTTTAGATCGAATACTCAAAGCTGACTTTCAGATCATGGGTGGAAAACTAATACATATGAGCATTGAACAAGCACAAGGATTTTATGCAATTCATAAAGGAAAACCATTTTACGATGAATTAATTGAATTTATGTCTTCCGGACAATGTATGGTTTTAGCGCTAAAAAAAGAGAATGCTGTAGAAGAATGGAGAAATACAATTGGAGCAACAAATCCTGATGAAGCAGCAGAAGGAACCATACGAAAAGACTTCGCAACTAATGTTGGATTGAATGCAGTCCATGGATCTGACTCAGATGACAATGCGCAAAAAGAGATTGCCTTTTTCTTCTCAGATAGTGAACTTAGGGGAAATTAATAAAACATTTATGAAATCACGTGTATTACTAATACTACTTTGCGGTTCATTTTTATTAGTGAGCTGTGGAGGGACTAAAGGTGAAGGCTCTGTAGGCGATGTGACTGTTGTTCGGGGAAAACTTCCAGATGATACTGAATCAGTCGATTTGTTTTGGAGAATTACTGGGCAGCCGGACGCAAGCAAGCTTTCTATGAAAGATCTTGAGTTTAATGATGATAAATCAGAGATGTCTTTTACACCTGATACGCCAGGAAAATATCAGTTTGAGCTTGAAGTATTTCAATATGGTGATGAATTAGAAACGCAAAAGTTTACTTACACAGTAGATTCAATAGAACCATTAGTTGCAGATGCATCTGACCAAGAGGAATTATCTGATGATAATGAAGATTGGCTGGATGAAGATTATGAGGAAGAATTTGAAGATGAAGCTGAAGAAGAATATATGGATGAGGATGATGAATACGATTTCAATGAATTCGATAGCGAAGAAGACGAAGACTACTACGATACAGATAATACCGAAGCCAATATTGAGAATACAAATGAAGAAGCTGAAGAAGAATTAGTTCCAGTAGAAATCGCTACCAAAAAGAAGGCTTCTCCTCCTCCACCTCCTGTTAAAACACAAACAACTGCAGTAAAGCCACCGGTAAAGAAAAAAAGTTCTCGCTATATCATCCCGTTTGATAAATCGCGTTTTACAATACAAGTGGCTTCAAAAAAGAATTTAAATGATGCTGAAAAAGTTGCGGCAAATCTTATTGAATCTGGATATGATGCATATATTCAAAAAGCTTACTTTCGTGATACAGATGAAGTATGGTTTCGGGTTCGTGTCGGTAGTTACGACAATAGAGATACTGCGCTTGCTGTTGGAAAAGTTATTGCTGACGCTACGACAACAGAAGTATGGGTCGATTTTGTTCGATTTGAAGAATAAAAATTTCACAAACCAAGGAGACTAACATGCAACCAATGAAACTGTACTTTGACGTGCGGGATATTTTTCGAGCACCTAGACTTGCATTAAGTGGAAAAAAAATAATTGTTTTTATTCAGGCTAACCTTATTGGTTATTTTGCTTACTGGATCTTTAACTATTTGGGTGCCATGGTACATGGGGTATCATTTTCCGATACTTGGTCTATGTATGGTTTATATCCTTGCTTATTGACAATTGAATCATTGCCCCTTCTGCCCTGTATATTATTTTGGGCAGGAATAGTTTTCTGGTTTTTTGCCATTTCATTAGGGTCCACGGCAGTTTCTCGTATTACGTATCGTCAATTAAAAGGAGACGAATTTTACTCTGGAAGCGATGCTTGGAATTACGTAAAAAGACATTGGCATCCAATTATTTATTCATCGATTTCTCTTTTATTAATATTAGTATTTCTTTTTGTTGTCGCAGGCATACTTGGACTTATTGGAAAAATTCCTTATGTAGGTGAGTTCTTATTTGTGCTGCCATATTTATTATACTTCTTTGGATCTGTATTTACTATTTATACGGGCATAGTTCTGTTAGTATCTCTTATTTATACACCATCTATAGTTGCAACATATGAAGAAGATACCATGGGAACTGTATGGCATAATTTTTCCATCACCTGGGGCCAACCTTGGCGCATGATTTCATATCATTTTGTCTTATTACCCATTCTACTGATTGGAGGATATCTATTTTCTCATTTTTGGATGAGTGGATATAGCTTAATCAATAATGTGTTTGGGCATGATTGGTTGATGGGAACCAAACTAATGAATATAGTTGGATGGGCAAGTCAAGCTGTTCATCCAGAAGCTCTATGTTCATTAATAGGAAATAATTGCAGTATTTGTAATGTTTGTAGTACTGGGTGCTTAAGCTGCGGATCTATTTTATCTGCAAGCGCAATGAATGTAACTGGGACAGAACAAATTGCTGCATTCATTCTAGCTATTTTTCTATTTCTAATAATGGTCTCTGCTGTATCCTATACTATGTCTATCTTTGCGGTTGGGGAAACTCTAATGTTTATTATACTTAAGAATCGTACAGATAATGATAATATTTTAGAAAAAAACGATGAGGATGATGTTGACGATGAAGATAGTGATAGTGAAATTACTAATGATGAATTTGTACAAGAAAACGATGAAGATATGGATTCAGATGACAAAGGTAACAAAGACTAAAAGATTTATTGGTTCGCTTTCTTCATTTTGAATTTGTTTAGATAATTTCTTATAGTATTAGAATATGTTTGAATTGAATATCGCTGCAAAAGATCTTGAATCTGGGTTAGATCAAGAACTCTTTGAAATTAAAAGTGCTAATCTAGATGATAACTCTCTATCTTTTTATGATGAAAAAATTACATGTTTACTTTCATCAGAAAAACAATGGCATGGTTTTCAAATAAAAGGGGAAATTATTTTTTCATTAATTGAAAATTGTGATCGTTGTTTATCAGAATACAAAGATAAACATGAATCCACAGTGAAAGTACTTTTAACAAATAATAGAGATCTTATTCAAAAAAATAATGATGACACTTTATGGTTTGATAAATCAGAAAAATTAATTGATATTGGCCCTATAATTCGTGACCAAATTTTAATAACTGAGCCATTAAAAAAGATTTGCAACAAACAATGTAAGGGAATTTGTCAGTATTGTGGTAAAAATCAGAATAATGAAACATGTAATTGTAATCAGGAACAAACCACAGACAATCGATGGGAAAATTTGAAAGAATTAGTATAGATTAATATAAATGTAGGAGAATTAAATGGCACTTCCAAAAACTAGAATATCAAGAGCAAGAGGTCGTAAGCGCCGGACACATTATAAAGCTGGACATGTTGCCGTAATGAGCTGTCCACAATGCGGACAGAAAAAAATGCCACATCGTGCTTGTCCAAATTGTGGTTATTATCGTGGTCGCCCTGTTGTTTCAGCTGCTGACTAAGTTCAATTAATGAAAATTGCCTTAGATGCTATGGGAGGAGATCTTGCCCCTCGATCCCCCGTTCAAGGTACATTAAAATTTTTAAAAGAGTCTTCTTCTGATGTTGAAGTAATTTTAGTTGGAGATAATAATATATTAAATCAAGAACTTGGGAGATCTATTCCCAATGGCATTCGAATACATCACAGTTCTCAGGTTGTAAGTATGCATGACCATGGTTCAAAAGTAATTAAGTCAAAGCCTGATTCTTCTATTGTACAAGGAATAAATTTGGTTAAGGATGGGGTCGCAGACGCATTTGTAAGCGCTGGTCATACAGGAGCAATTATGGCTTCTTCTATTCTAACACTAGGACGTATTGAAGGATTGAAGAGACCTGCTGCTGCTGCGTACATACCTACGCCAAAAGGAGGAAAGATACTTTGTGATGTTGGTGTAAATCCTGATGCCCGTCCAGAACATATGTTGCAATTTGCAATTATGGCCTCTACATACTTTGATCATGTTGAAAAGAAAAGTAAACCAAAAATAGGTTTAGTAAATATTGGTACCGAACCTAGTAAAGGAAGTGAGCTTTATCAAGAAACGCACAAATTATTAAAAAGCGTACTAGGCAGGGAGTTTATTGGAAATGTTGAAGGAAGACATTTGTTGGATTCAAAGGCAGATATATTGGTTTGTGATGGGTTTGTTGGAAATACCCTTTTAAAATTTGCAGAGAGTTGGGTAAATATATTTATTAAACAATTGAATAGACAAATTATGAATAAAAGATATTACCAAATGACTGCGCGAATCTTAGAACCAGTATTTTCAAACTTGAAAAAGTTATATGATTATGAAGAATATGGCGGTGCTCCGTTGCTTGGTGTAAATGGTGTTGTGATTGTTTCACATGGCACATCCTCCCCGAAAGCTGTAAAAAATTCGCTTATTGCTGCGCAAAAATGTATATCTGAAAATTTACTTGGGGATATTCAACATGGAATTCAAGAGCATATGGTAGGTTTAAATTGAAAGCAGCTGTATCAGCAACCAGTCGTTATTTACCAAAACAAATAATGACAAATCATGATCTTGAAAAAATGGTCGATACATCTGATGATTGGATACAATCAAGAACTGGTATTGTTGAACGTAGGGTTGTAAGTGAAGGAGAAACAACTTCAGATATGTGCACACATATTGCTTATGAATTATTAAAACGCTCAGAAACAGAGCCAGATGAAATTGATGTAATTATTGTAGCAACGGTCACTCCTGATATGCCTACTCCGGCAACTGCATCAATTGTACAAAATAGAATTAAAGCAAATAATGCTTGGGGTTTTGATTTATCTGGTGCTTGTACAGGATTTATATATGCTGTAGATACTGGATCTAGGTTAATCGAATCTGGTAAATATAAAAAGGTTATGGTTATTGGTGTAGATACTATGAGTTCAGTATTGGATTATACTGATCGAAATACGTGCGTTTTATTTGGCGATGGTGGTGGAGGAATAATGCTAGAGCCTGCGGAAAATGATGATAATGGAATTATTGACTCAATTTTACGTACAGATGGTTCTGGAGGAGATTATTTAAAAATTCCTGGAGGAGGAAGCCTACACCCTGCTTCTCATGATACGGTTGATCAAAATCTTCATTATATTAGACAAGATGGTAAAATAGTTTTTAAATATGCTGTAAAAGGTATGGCAGATATCAGTGAAGAAATCCTAATTAAAAATAATATAAATAGTAGCTTAATTGATCTATATGTTCCTCATCAAGCAAATAAACGTATAATTGATAGTGCCGCTGAGCGGTGTGGTTTTAGTGATGATCAAGTCTACATTAATATCAATCGATATGGAAATACTACAGCTGGCACAATCCCTATTTGTTTGGATGAAGCTGTTGAAGTAGGAAGAATTAAAGAAGGCCATCTTATTTTACTTGCTGCTTTTGGAGCTGGTTTTACTTGGGGAAGTATGCTTATACGTTGGGGGAAATAATAATGTCTACTGCCTTTTTATTTCCTGGTCAAGGATCACAAAAGGTCTCTATGGGTTATGATTTATATGAAAAGACTGATATTGGCAAAAAATATTTTAATCTAGCAAATGAAATTATGGATTGTGATATCAAGGATATAATTTTTAATGGTCCTGATGAAAAATTAAAAGAAACATACTATACTCAACCTGCCATCTATATTGTTAGCGTAATAATAGGAAAGATATTAATGAGTATGGGATATATCCCAAAAATGGTTGCAGGTCATAGTCTAGGAGAATATTCTGCTTGTACAATTTCTGGATCCTTTTCTTTTGAGAATGGATTATCCTTGGTAAAATTACGGGCAGAAAATATGCAAATTGCTGGAAAAACAAACCCCGGAACCATGGCAGCGATTATTGGACTATCTTCTGAAGATATTCTGGAAATCTGCACATCCACATCAACAGAAACCAACGTAGTTGTTCCAGCAAATTACAATTCACCGAATCAAATTGTAATTTCAGGGAATAATTCAGCTGTTCAAAATGCTATGCAGGAAGCTCGCAATACTGGAGCAAGACTTGTAAAAGAATTAAATGTAAGTGGAGCATTTCATTCTCCACTAATGGAAACTGCCAAATCTGCTTTGTCTGAGGCGCTGGATAAGATCGATATAAACGATTCAGATATTCCAGTATATTCTAATGTTAATGCACAACCAACTTTCAATGCTAATGAAATTCGAATTAATTTAAAAAATCAAATTGATTCTCCAGTTCTTTGGACTAACACAATTGTTAATATGAAAAATGATAATGCATTAAAAATGATCGAAGTTGGACCAGGAAAAGTATTACAAGGATTGACACGAAAAATAGATAAAGATCTTGAATCTTTTGGGGTTGAGAATTTGGACCAAATTAACGAGATTGATAATGTTTGATCTATCAGAAAAAATTGCATTGATTACAGGCGCATCTAGGGGAATTGGTCAATCAATTTCAACAGTTCTTGCCCATAGTGGTGCTCATGTTATTTGTGTTAGTAGAAATATAAGTGATGTACAAACTATCGCTGATACTATTACAGATCAAAAATTTGTTGCAAGTGCAGCGTCCTGTGATATATCAGATTCAAATAATGTTTCTGAATTAGTTAAAGATTTAATTGAAAAATACGGTCGGATCGATATCCTCGTTAACAATGCTGGAATTACCAGAGATAATCTATTAATGAGAATGTCTGATGATGATTGGAACGACGTAATTAATGTAAATTTAAAAGCTGCTTTCACTGCAATTAAGGCAGTTTCACGCAGCATGATTAAACATCGCTATGGTAGGATTATAAATATCTCATCAGTTGTTGGTCTTATGGGAAATGCAGGACAAATTAATTATGCTGCCTCAAAAGCTGGTCTTATTGGGATGACAAAATCAGTAGCTAGAGAATTATCTTCACGTGGTATAACTGCAAATTGTGTAGCGCCTGGTTATGTGGAAACAGATATGACAAATAAACTTACGGATGAAATTAAATCATCATTAAATGAACAAATACCTCTTGGCAGAATTGGCAATGTCAAAGATATAGCATATGCAGTTGCTTTTTTGGCTTCTGATGAAGCAAGCTATATTACTGGGCAAACACTTTCTGTTGATGGTGGTATGGTTATGTAACTTAATAAATAGGAGAAAAAATAATATGTCTACATTTGATAAAGTAAAAGATATCATCATAGATAAACTTGGAGCGGAAGATGATAAAATTACTGAAAGCGCATCGTTTATGGATGATCTTGGAGCTGACTCTTTGGATACAGTTGAACTTATTATGGAGCTCGAAGAAGAGTTTGGGCTTGAAATTCCAGATGAAGAAGCTGAAAAATTAGCTACGGTTGGTGATGCTGTGAAATATATTGAGTCAAATAGTTAACCAATAACTAATGCGAGTTGTTGTTACCGGAATGGGAGCTTTAGCTCCTAATGGAAATTCTGTACCAGAATACTGGAATTCATTAATATCTGGAAAAAGTGGTATTGACCACATTAGTTATTTTGATACAGATAATTTTCCAGTAAAGATTGCTGGAGAAATAAGTAATTTTAATCCAGAAGACTATTTTGAGCGTAAAGAAGTTCGAAAGTTGGATTTATTCAGCGTTTATGCTCTTGTGGCTTGCAATGAAGCAGTCCGAATGTCTGGATTAGATTCCTATAGTTTTGATCAACAACGCGCAGGGGTAATGATAGGTTGTGGAATTGGTGGTATCAATACATTGTTAACGGAACATGATGTTCTTAATAATAGTGGAGCAAGACGTATAAGTCCTTTTTTTGTAACGAAGTTAATTGTCAACATAGCTGGTGGTCAAATTGCTATAAAATGGAATTTAAAGGGACCTAATCAAACAGTTGTTTCTGCGTGTGCTTCTGCAACTGATGCAATTGGTATGGCATTACGTGTTATTCAAAGTGGAATGGCTGACATTATGATAGCAGGTGGAACAGAGGCCTCAATTTGTGATTTGCCACTAGCAGGATTTTCAAAAATACGTGCGTTATGCAATGAAGCGGATCCGCCTCAAAGCGCAAGTCGACCCTTTGACAAAGATAGAAGTGGCTTCGTAATGGGCGAAGGTGCCGGTTTACTTGTTTTGGAAACAGAAGAACATGCAAAATCTCGCGGTGCTACAATCCTAGGTGAACTTGCAGGATACGGCGCAACAAATGATGCATATCATGTAACACAACCTGCTGAAGGAGGCGCTGGAGCTGTTTCAGCAATGCAATTGGCAATTAAAGATGCAAAAGCAAGGCCTGAAAATGTACATTATATTAATGCACATGGAACGTCAACACCTTTTAATGACAAAAATGAGACTTCTGCCATAAAAACTGTTTTTAAAGAACACGCTCAAAATTTAAAGATAAGTTCAACAAAATCAATGACAGGACATTTATTAGGTGCAAGTGGTGGTATAGAGGCCATTGCAGCATTAAAAGCACTTCAAGAGCAAATTATTCCTCCAACAATTAATTATAATACACCTGATCCAGA
>CEVZ01095812.1_pt1 | contig 11649 bp, 10 predicted proteins | sample 361371 | NCBI WGS metagenome assembly CEVZ01 (sample SAMEA2620217, study PRJEB7988) | marine metagenome | isolation source: saline water (ENVO:00002010), including
ACCACCCTGTGGTCCTTTGGGTCCTTGTGCACCTCCTGGTCCTTGAGGTCCTTTAGGTCCTTGGTCGCCTCCAGGTCCTTGTGGTCCTTTCTGACCTTTCTGTCCTCCTGGTCCTCCTGAGCCTTGCGGTCCTTTCTGTCCTTTCTGTCCTCCTGGTCCTCCTGAGCCTTGTGGTCCTTTTTGTCCTTTGTCTCCAACGGGTCCTTGGTCACCTCCTGGTCCTTGTGGTCCTTTCTGACCTTTCTGTCCTCCAGGTCCTTGATTACCCTTTGGTCCTTGTGAACCTGCTGGTCCTTGAGGTCCTTTTGGTCCTTGGTCACCAGCACCACCCTGTGGTCCTTTTTGTCCTTTAGGTCCTTGGTCGCCTCCAGGTCCTTGAGGTCCTTTTTGTCCTTTAGGTCCGCCTGAGCCTTGATTACCTTTTTGTCCTTTTTGTCCTACAGGTCCTGTTGGTCCTGCTACAGGTATAATACTCGCACCTGTATCTACTTTAACGAAATCTGTACTTGAGTTATAAAATATTCCACCCTCTCCTAAATCACCTGCTGATGGGTCTGAAGAATAAACGGGTATTTTTAAATTAGTTTCAGCATCTACTACTGAAGCAGATACAGAAGACCCTGATATATGATTACCAAATATTGGCATTATTTAATCTCCTCAAGTTTAAACTTGTACTTTTTACCATTCTTATTATTTAATAAATATAAGTCTTCCTCACCTTCCTGTATGGTCCAATTACCATTTGTTCCATCAATATCGTTTCCTTGCGTGTTTTCATTAGATAAATGGAAGTCAGCAGAGTATATATTTGCAAATCTTTTTGTAGGTGCACCTAAATTAAATACAGCATCTCCTCCTGGTGTTATAGAACCTGATACAAGTAAACTACCTGTAAATTGATGTGTATCTGCTGAGCCGTCACCAAATATTGTAGAACCACTTGAAAAACTTTGTGTCATATGTGTGACACTTGAACTAACTATATAATTTTCTGCTATAACATTACCCATAGTAGTAATATTACCTGTAGATGTTATAGTGCCATTAACTTCTAATGCAGAACCATCAAATGTTAATCCACTTTCTCCTTGTACAGATGTACCATTAACAGAAGTTATAACTCTATTATCTCCTGCTGAACTATATGTTTGAATAGCTGCGGCAGTTAATCCTGTTATCTCACTACCATCACCTTTAAGTTTAGTTGCTTCTACTCTACCAAACGAACCTGTCGAGGTTAATGAACCACTTATATTTCCACCTAAAACAGCATTACCACCCTCTGACATATCCAATCTCATAGCTTCTATAGTTGTAGAATCATCAACACCTTTGAATACTATATCTTTATCTGCTGTTTCTGCTTTAATTATAAAGTTAGAAGTATCTCTTTTAAATTTACCAAATGAAGTTCCACCATCTTTTAAAATGATTTCACTTCCATTCGCATCAAGTACAATATCTCCTTCAGTATCTATTGTTATATCACTTGCTGAAGTTAAAATCTGTGATGAACCACTAACGGTTCCACTTGGTAATTGTCCTGAACCACTTATAGTTCCTGATGGTAATAATGCTTTTACTTGTGCAGAACCACTCAATAATGTAAGAGATAACTCTGTTTCTGCTGTAGTTAATCTTGAACTAATAGAAGAACTCGCCGCAGTAAAAGAACCACTTATATTAGTAGCAATCTGTGCTGAGCCTGATATTAGTGTTGGTTTGCCTGTAACATTACCAAAAGTAACTGAACCTGCAGTTACACCTGTTAAATTAGAACCATCACCGTGAAATTCATCTGCGATAACATTACCACTTGCACTTATATTATTACTTGCAGTAATGTCTCCTGATTCTCTGTCAAAAATAGTATAATTAGAGCCACTACCAATTTTAAAATGTTCTTCACTTTTATCAAAAATCATTTCAGTGGTTATAGTGTTACTACTTTTGAAAAAGATACCAGCATCTCTTGTTGATTGTGCTCTTATAGTCATAAAAGCACTTCCTGAATCTCCACTACCAATACCTAAAACTTGAAATTGTCCTATACCTTCTCGATTATAACTTCTAACTTCAAGTTTTGTATCAGGCGAAGTAGTTCCTAAACCAAAACTACCTGAGTATATCCAAGAGTTATTTGTCGCACCTGAAAGTTGAACTCCTGTAAAATTATTTACATCTTTTAATTGTATGTATCCGCCAAAAGCTGCGGTTGTAGAATAACCAAAAACTGCGGCTTGACTTGGACCAGGCCCATCTGAATCACCTGCATAATATCTAAATCCATTTGTACTACTACCTAAGAAATCTTTTGAGATGTGAATAAAACTTCCACCTTCAGACATATTTGAAGTTGCCTCACCTGCTGTACCATCTCCGTTTGTTAATACAAAACGACTTTCAGATGCGTTACTTATACTGAAATTACTTACACCTGATAAAGAAGAACCGTCACCACTAAATGCGTTAGCAGTAATAGTGCCTGATGCGTTGATTGTAGAGGTTTTTATACCGTCAGATGATGTAACTTCACTTAAATGAGCATTACTGCCTGAAACTACTACTTTTTTCCAATTTGGCATTTACTTTTATCTCCTACACGGTTGGTTACTTTTACAAGCCCACTTCCCTTTAGGCCAATATAGGGTTATTTTTTTAAAACATTCTCAAGCTCTTTTTCTCTCTGTACTTCTTGCGCTTGAATCTTCTCTACTTCTTTTAAAAATTTTTGTATCAGTCCTGCTACTTTCATAGCATCTGAACCTTTTATTGTTGTTTGATAAATACAATCTAATACAAATTGTGCTTCATCTTTACTTACCTTTAACATTTATTTGTAACCTCTTATATTCTTGTTGTAACCATTGTACCGTTTCAACGGCTGTTTGTAACTCTTTACCTTTGATGTTTCCATCATTTATCATTTGTAACAACCATTCAAGATGCGCCTCTTTTAAATTAAGAGACGCATCTATTGATTGTTTTTTTACGGTCTTTTTTGGTTTATGTACCTTATCTATTAATGCCATTATGAAACCTTTCACCTCGCATTAAAAGATTAAGAATAAATCCAAATTTCTTCCGTATCAGTTCTAACGTGCATCAGACCTACTCTACTTGCTTGGTTATTACCAAAGTTAGCAGGGTTAGTTGATGGATTAGCGGCTGATGAAGATACTGAGACAAGATATTGTCTTGGTGTAAATGATGTAGCATCTTGTGCTGTGCCATCTACTTCAGATAATCCCCAACGTACTGCTGAATCATCAAATGCTAATGCAGTTCCAACACCTGAAGCGCCTGTCTGTACGACAATACCACCATCACCTGATGTTGAACCACTATTAAATAGTGCGAATTGGTCAGCAACTAATAAGTTCGAAGAACTTATGATAGTTTGACTACCTTCAACCGTTAAGTTACCTTGTATCTTAATAGTAGAAGTTCCATCACCAACGGTCAATGTATTAGCACCTAAACCGGCCGCTAACGTACCGTTACTTGAAGCATAACTTACTGCAGTCATTCCTGCTAAAGTTGTAGAACTTGCACCCAAAGTAACTTCAGTTGTACCAATTGTTACGCTGTCACTTGCTAACTTAGCAATAGGTATTTCATCATTATCAATCTCAGCAACTATAGTTGCGGCTATTGTGTCATTGATTAAATCGTTAATCTGACCTGAACCTGAAACTAATGCTGGTTTACCTGTGACATTACCAAAAGTAACTGAACCTGCAGTAATACCTGTAAGTCCACTACCATCACCTGAAAAACCTGATGCTGTTACTTCAGAAAAAATACCTTTACCTGATGCAGAAACACTTGAACCTGTTATAGCACCTGAAGATAATATAGAACTACCATTATTGATATTTCCAAACCCACTTGTGATTGCTCCACTATTTAAGTTACCTGTTGTAACGAGTGCTGAATCACCTGTGTATGCAGTTGCATCTGATAAGTCAAATGCTGGTGTAGCGTCTGTACCATTAAGTGTTAAAGTAACACCACCTACAGATATAGTATTTTGTGAAATACTTCCACCTTGAACTTGTGCTGATGCTGATACGGTTCCACTTGGTAAATTAGCCGCTATAGAGCCTGATAATACCGTTGACTCTTTCAACAGATTTGCTACTGAACCTGATAATGCAGTTGAACCTTTTAAAATATTTGCTACGGACGCAGTACCACCTAAGGCTGTTGAACCCGCACCACCTATTGTTATAGAATCTTCTGCTAACTTTGCTATAGGTATTTCATCATTATCAATTTCAGCTACTATTGTCGCCGCAATCGTATCATTAATTAAATCGTTTATTTGTCCTGAACCCGATACCAATGTTGGTTTACCTGTAACATTTCCAAATGTTACACTATCAGCACTAATACCTGTAAGTCCGGAACCGTCTCCACTAAAGCCCGCTGAAGCCGTTACTTCGGCAAGGACGGCTTTCGAGCCTGAGACGATTACTTTTTTCCAACTTGCCATTATTATTCTCCTTAATTAAGGTTATTGTTGTTATGAATATTCATACTTATAAATATGAAACTTTTAAAAAATTCTTTCATCTATTCAAAACCTAAATAAAAAGCACTACCACTATAAATCATTCCACCTGTTTTTGCTGGTGGAGTAGCACCTTGTACTTCACTTAAAACAAAACTTGACGCACTAACAGGACCTGTAAATGAACCTGTAGCCGCAGTAGTTGTTACGTTATCAGTGGTCTGAACTACTGAATCACTAAACGTTAATTTTATATTATCTACTAATGTTTTGTTAATAGCAGTACCGCCTATTTTTAAAGTACTTGCATCAACATCTACAACACTTGCACTTATAGTATCTGCTTCTAATCGTTTAAAAGAAGCAGTTGTAGCCGCTCCTAATGTTAGTGTTGTGCCATCAAATGTTAGTTTTGCTTCTGCATTAGCATTTGAACCATCACCTGTTAAAACTCTATTGTTTGCATTGTTAGAAATGGTTATACCACCTCCGCCTCCGCCTCCGCCATTCAAAGCGTGACTTGCTGTTACTGCAAAACTTGCTGATGGCCAAACAAAGTCTGTATAAGTTACTTCGTTTTGAAATGTCTCACTATTAAACGCAACGGTAGCTTTTACTACTTTATTTTCAGATTGTAAATAATACAACATACCATCTGATTGTCTTTGAATAGGAATACTACCTGTAGCGGCACTACCTGATAACGTTCTCCACGCACCTTGTACGAGACCTACTTCAGTAATTTTTATATTACCTGTTACCGTTAAATCTGTTCCAAAAGTCAGAGCCATCTAATTCTCCTATACCTCACTCGATGGTGATGAGCCACTCGATGCGATTACGTGAAAAAATTGTGTACCTGCTGTATTAGCACTCAATCCATAAACTATTCCATAACGTGTATAACCTTCAAAACTAACACCTGTTTTTAAATCAAAGTAATGCACACCTGCAGAGTCAACGGAATCTGTTGAAGCATTATCATTCCAAACAATGTATTCTCCTGCTGTGTTGTTTCCACCTGATAATGTGCTACCCATTGTTTTGGGTTTACCTGCAAATCCACTTCCTGATGGAAATAAGAATATGTATTGATGTCCATTACCTGAATTTCCACTCAAATCAATATTACCAAAGTCTCTTACTGAAGAGTGACTACTTCCTGTAAAATCTAAAGCTGTAACACTTGCAGATGCTATTAGTGTTACCGTACCACTACCTACACTTATCGAAGCACTCGCTATCGAACCACTCTGAAATCTTCCAATTGGTGAATCTGCGGCTATATCAACACCATCTTTACTTGCATCACCTAATATGTTTATTGCTTGAGAATCTGTTCCATTTAGTCCTAATGCGCCACGTGTACTCTTATATGCGAAGATTTTAGAAGCGCCTTGTACAACATCTATCTCAACATCTTCAGTATTTGTTCTAAATCCGTGTGAGTCTTTTATAGAACCTGTTACTTCATAAGTACCCGCAGTTAAATTTGAATTTGGCTGTATTAATATTGCACTCGCACTTGTATGAAAACTAAATGGTGTGTGACTACCTGTTTGTAAAGTAAATGTATTTAAATTAACTGAATCTCCTTCAGTATCACTAAATGTTAAAGTTACTAACGTTGAACCTGAAGTTGCTTGATTAGTATCAAACGATGGTGAACTTGGAGTAAAAGTTATATCAGGTGCATTGTTTGCCGCTATATTAATAGTAATGTTTTCACTACCTGAATTGTTATATTGGTCTTCAAAAGTTATTGAAGAACTTATAGTATTACCTGCGGCATTTGTATAAATAGAACCACTTACATTCTGACCAAGTGTTAGTTTTCCATTATTATTCACTGCTACCATCGCATTTGATGAGGTAAATGATGCCACAGCCTGTGAATTATAATTTGGTGAATATGTTACACCTAAATCTGCTTGTGTACCTGTTCTACCATTAGAATTGATTTTTATATGTGCACCACTAACTGCACTTTCAATAACGTAGAATGTTCCATTCTTTGTCAATGAACCTGTAGTAGGTGTTGCTATTGATGCTGAATTTTGAGTTGTGCCTGTTCTAAATCCGTGAACATCTTTTATAGATGCTGTCATTGGATACAACGATGCACTCAAATCATTTTTTGCTTGTACTAAATAACTATCACCACTCTTAATAGGATTTAACTGATTACTTGGGTCTGTAAATACAAAATTACTATGATTTAATGCGTCTGATTCTGTATCACTAAAAGTTATAGTGCTTATCAAAGCACCGGATACTGCACCATTTAAATTTAAATTTGAAGCATTATTACTAAAAGCTGGTGTAGGTGCATTGTTAATTGCTATGCCTACACAAAAACTATGTGTAACAAAAGTACCAAAAGCATTAGTTGCTGTGACACTTGCTGATATAGCATTACCTGCGGCAAATGTAAATGCAGAACTACTAATAGAAGCTGTCATACTAAGATTACCTGCAGAGTTTATAACAAAATCATTAGAAGAACTAACAGAAAATGTTACCGTTTGATTAGAATTAAAATCTGTTTGAGTTCCACTTCTACCATTTGTGCTTTGATAAACATTAGCGCCACTAACTGCACTTTCAATTACGTATGCTTTATTTGAAGAAAGATTGTGTGTAATTGTTGGTGCTATATCATCTGTTATATTTATTGTTATAACACCTGAAGAACTCGCCGCATTAAAATTATCTCTATAACTTGCATTGTATTTATACTGATTAAAAATATCACTATTTAAATACTGACCTGCTTTTAATTGTAATACACCCGCACTTGTAACTTGAAATGGGTCATTAGCAGGATTACTTTGATTTGCATTTGATTTTCCGCTACCACTTGTTAAAGTCAAAGCAGTAAAAGTTACGGTATCTCCTTCAGTATCATTTGTAGTTATAGAACCTATATTAGTTTGAGAATTAGTATTAGCTCCTTGTCCATGGTCAGTATGGCTACCACTTCTTTCAGGTACTGAAAATGCTTGACTTCCCATAGTCGGTGCTATGTTATTTGTTACGTTAACTTCAATAGGCAACGTTGTTAAATAATTTCTTGTAGTGCCATTATGATGTTGGTCAGATGCGCTCACAAACATCTTATATTGTGTCTTATCCTCAAAGTCAAAACTTGCGGTAGTTGAAGATATGATAATTCTTTTACCGCCTGATACAGAAGAAGTTGCCATAGCAAAATGATTGTGTGAACTTTGTGATAGTGGTGATATTGTAGTAGTATCACTTTCACTATCTGTAACAAAAAATGTTAAAACAGCTGAGCCACTTGTTGTTGCTTCTAACACACTACCTGTTTGATTTGTTACAATAGAACCTGCGGCACTTGTGGTTCTAAATTTTGGTGCTGTATTTGGTGTTATTCTAATAAATACAGATGCAGATGTAGTTGCAAAGCCATCAGATAATTGTACAGGAAATTCGTGTGTTAGTACTCCGTCACCTCTATTTGTTACGTTTAAACTTGCAGTAGTTGTTGCTTGTACGGTTACTTCACCACTACCACTATGTATTCTAAATTTATCAGCAGTATAAGAACTTTGTGTACTATAAGTTAATGATGTACGGCCTTGTTCTGAATCAGAACCTGTAAGGTTTCCTAAAGAAGTGCCCTGTACTTCAAATTCATTTATTGTCATACGACTACCTGAAAATGAAGGAGGATTATTTTTATAAAATATTTCTTCTAAAAATGCAGTTACAGAACCTGTTACACCTGTGTTTGGCGTGAATCCTGCTAAGTCTCCTAATAAAGTATTTGATACTGCACGATTACCATCTATTTGTCCTGAACCCGCTCCGCCTGTAACGGTTACTCTTCCTTCAGCACTCATACTCACATCACCACTCATAGAAACAGGTTCAAATGAATTACCATCAAATACAACAAATTGTCCAGGTACTGAAGCAGTTCCTTCTGATGCAACGTCAGTTAAAGATTGTAATGAACCTGATGAAACTCCTGGTGTAGTTATAAATGCTGGTTCAAATTCTTGATTAGCGGCATTAAATTTTAATATTTGTCCGTTAAAAAGTTTAGATTGGCTCATAGCATTTTGTAAATTTTGAACATCAACACCGCCAATATTTGTGACTCGAAGTTCTCTGTTTTCCATTTTAGGTAATGAAGATATTTGTGCTGAACTTGATATCGTACCACTTGGTAATAAAGATTTAACTTGGTCTGAACCACTTAATAATGTAAGTGATAATTCTGTTTCAGCTGTTTTTAATCTTCCTGATAAAGATGAACTCAAAGCAGTAAACGAACCACTAATTATTGGTCCTGTTAAAGTTCTTATAAGACCAGCATTTTGTCCAAGTGAACCACTTATAGCAGTTGCGAGTTGTGCTGAACTACTTACTACTGAACCTAATTGTGCAGACGAAGAAATCGTACCTGATGGTAAAAGTGATTTTATCTGTGAAGAACCACTTACTAAAACATTAGATAATTCTGTTTCAGCAGTAGTCAATCTTGAACTAATAGAAGAACTCGCCGCAGTAAAAGAACCACTAACTTTTGCTTCAGTTAATCCTCTTATAAAAACTGCGTTAGCTCCTAAAGAACCACTTACTAAATGAGCAGTAACACCTGAACCACTTATACCTGTAATAGGTACAAATTCTAATTCAAATTCTCCGGTTACTGAGCTTGTAACTGCAGTTGTTCTTATGTAAACTGATGCTGTTTGTGGTGCTCTTGTTTGTCTTGTTATATCAATTTTAGCCAATTACGTTCTCCGTCTTATAAGTAATTATTACGTTATCTAAATTATCTACCGTTAAACCGCTATGGTCTTGACGAGATTTATATAATTTTAAAAGTTCATTGTTAGAACCTGTTAGAAAAAAATCTACGCCGGACCCTGATGTTAATTGTGTATCTGAACTAACTTGTTCTAAACCATTTATCGTCATACAAACACTACCTGTTGCAACTTTTTTATGGTCATCAATAGGTAACGTATATGTTTGTGTATAAGCATCTGTAGCAGACGGTCTTGCTATTCTGATTATCTCAGGTTTAAAGTTGCCTTCAAAATCTCTTTGAGTCATAACATCTTTATTATCAATCGCTATACTACTTGTTAAGTTCATATTGTACTGATGTGCAGCAGAACTTGTTGAATTAAAAAATCCAAGTTTAGCAGAATTAGCACCTGAATCTTCTATTGATTTTATAGTATTTACTAAAATTCTTCTTATGGTTTTTGCGTTTGCCATTAGAATCCTTGTTGATATTTAATTTTTATTTTATCTGAACTTACAATATTGTATCCACCATTTGCTGATTGATATTTAATTAAGACTTTATTAGAGCCTGATAAATAAAAATCAGTAGTGTGATTTATAGATAACCCATTTAAAAATACTTCTAAAGTATCACTATTAACTTGTTGTGAACCTGTTGCTTTTAGATTTACATTATAAATAGCACCTGTACCTACGTGTGCTGAAGAAGATTGACTTCCTGAAAAATGTTGTTGCCTTGAAACAAAATTTCCTACAGCGTATCCGTAATTTAAAACTGCTTTTGTATCAGCAGAACTTGACGGCGCACCATTTGCTCTCATAATAAAAATAGCTTCTCCACCTGCAGTATTTGTAAACTCTAAATCTTCAGTTCCTGCAGTAGTAGATGGTCTTAAAAAATCTCTTGCGTCAGGCATTAGTTATCTCCTACTTGATTAGTTGGTGATTTTGTATTAAAAGAATACGTACCATTAAATCCAGGTATTCTCGAATTATTATTTTGTACTTGATTAATATCAACAACCGTTTCTCCAAAAGTAGAAACATACTTTGGCGAGAAACTTCGTTGTGTATTTGAAGCACCATTAAATTCTTCAGGTAATAAGTAACCGTTAAATGTAAAACTAAAATTTGTTCTTATCAATCTTTCTTGTTCGTACTCTGATGCATCTGTAAAACTATCTATAGATGCTCTGAATTTAAATTTTCCTGGGTCGCCCCAATATGCACCATCTGTGTAATTTATCTTTTCTATAATTTTATTCATTTGGTCTGTATAATTTGTCCATACTACAGCTTCATAATTCATAATCATATAGTCAGGCATAGTAACTGAATAAAATTCTGAACTTTCTCCTAATGAACCATTCATAGCAGATAAAGAATCATATCTATTATTTACAGAAAACTTTTTTTGAAAAGTATAGTTTATTCTCGGCTTATTAGCATCTAATTTATCTATAGAATAATTTGGGTCTTTTTCAATAGAAACTCGTCTAAATGCTATAGCAGGAATAATTCTTTTTTTGTTTCTATCTACCATAAAACCTGATTTAGTAACACCGGCCCATCTTTCAGGATTTGAATACATAACAGGAACTTTTACTTGATTACCATTTTCTTCTACTACAGGTTTTATTACTTCGTTAAAATAATACATAACTGCATGGTCATGGTCCATAAGAGTAATCGAATAATTCTTTTTATAATCATCGTTATCTCTTCTTAATTCACGAGAACGATTGATTTTTCTTTTATCCGTATACTCAATCGGTCTTGGTAATTTAGGTTCTGTTCTACTTGCCATTAAAACGCCCTCACATTTTCTATACCTAAACTACTCAATCTTGTTAGATATGCTGTAGCTATTACTGAAAAATTTTGGTCTTGCATACCACCTATTAACTGATTTTCATTAAGAGATGAAATTGTAAAGTATGCGTAATTCCAATTAATAACATCTCCTATTGTTATAACAATATTAGCTTCTAATACTGAATCTCTTAGAAAAGAGAAACTTGCGTTTTGCTGTCTATCTGCACCAAACTCATCAGTATTGAAATCAAAATCTTCTGCATCAATCAAACACTTTAGTGTAACACCATCTTTCCAAGATTTACCTGTAGATGCTTCTCCGTACATATTTGTTGATGTTTCTTTTGCATCTAATTGATAAATCGTAACTTCTTGATTTATAATGCCTTCTTTACTTCTAAAAGAATCTCCTAAAAGTTCTTTATTCACTTTGTGAAAGAAGTCATTATCTCGTGTTGAGAGAAATCTTCCTGCCATAAATTTATCCTATGTAAATAGGGTATGGAACTTTTTGTAGTTTTTCTTGC
>CEVZ01117375.1_pt1 | contig 11610 bp, 6 predicted proteins | sample 361371 | NCBI WGS metagenome assembly CEVZ01 (sample SAMEA2620217, study PRJEB7988) | marine metagenome | isolation source: saline water (ENVO:00002010), including
CTCCCAACGTGATCGATACGTAACATTATGATAGTTGCCAAGATATTTTTCTGGTTTCTTTATCTTGTATTTTCCACGGAGTGCCACGATTTATTTAGGACACCTAAATAAACCGAAAGGATTACAACATGGCAACAATAGAACTTACATGGCCCAAGACTCTGGGAGACCAGACTCAGGGGCAACCCAACTATATTCTGTTTACAGCCAAGGAGAGAGTGCTTGGACGTCAGGAGAGAATCCTGGGTTCAGTTGCACTTCCTATCCCGATCGGTGCATTGGCATCAACCTATAAAGCCAACTACGATCAGCAGGCACTAGGTGTTTTTGGTAGTGCTGCAATGGAAACTGCTAACAAAGCAAAGTTAAATGCAGGATCAAATGCCAAGCAGTTAGAGGCAGAGTTTGATGCTCAGGGGACAAAGGAGACTGCTAAGGAACTAATGTCTTCAATACAGGTAGGTCCCGCAGCATTAAATAAGTTTAAGAATAATGTGTTGGGTACAGTCAAAAATCCCTTTCAGTTTGTTTCGTATACAGGACCTGAGTTTAGGCAGTTTAGTATGAACTGGACTATGATACCTACGGACGATGGTGAAGCATCTACTATACATCAGATAGCTAAGTTTTTTAAGAAGCATGTCCTGCCAGGAGCAGGGTCACTTGGAGGCAAGGCAACTTACTTTGAGATGCCTCCGACATTCGATGTAGAAATGAAGGTTCATAAACTCGGTGACGGCACAGCCATTGATCTATCCAAGGGCAAAAAGGAAAGTGGCCGAGTTCATAGATTTACAAAGTGTGTATTGACAAATGTAGAGATAGACTACAATGGTATCGGTGCTCTTGTGCCGACGTTCTTTCATGATGGATATCCTACTGGCACGAAACTAACGATAGGATTACAAGAGACACAACTTATTACTTCAGGAATGGTAGATAAAGGATTTTAATGGCAACGGCACCTCCAAAACCACAGATACCAACGAGTCGATACTTTCAGCAGTTCCCCACAGTTCAGTTTGATATACTGAAAAATGGTAAGTTCAAGCAGGTACCTGACCTTACCTCAACTGCTAGGTTTCGTGGCGATGCCTTAGACTTGGTTCGTCAGTACCAACCCTATCGTATCCCTGACGGAGAGCGACCTGACATCACATCACACAAACTTTACAATGACGTCAGGTATATCTGGGTCATCATGTATGTGAATAACATACAGAACATATACACGGACTGGCCCAAGTCAGATACACTCATGGAGGAGAGGTTTTTCAGGAAGTACGGCAGTCCTGCTGCTGCACAGGCACTCATACATCACTACGAGGATGACAGAGGAAATGAGATTGACCGTGCGCAGTATGTCAAGGATACAGAGAACAATAAAATAGTCTCATCATTTGACTATGAGGTTCTACTGAATGAGGCGAAAAGAGATATCACAGTACCGCAACCTGCGTATCTGCCGACCTTGATCAATGATTTGCAAACTGTTTTCAATAGTCCCGTATAATGGCTCAGCAACAGCAACCAAAAACTCCAGGAGAGTTTACTATAACTGAATGCTCCATTCAGGCATTTAATGGAGCGATTTATGACATCAATGACAAGTGGATAATGATTGACATTTATGAGTCGATCTATTCACCGAGTCTGGAACTTGTCATTACAATACAGGATGGCGTAGGTTTACTGGAGACTTTACCAATCATTGGTGAAGAAAAGGTTTTCCTGACCTACTACACAACAGATTCAACTCGAGCCATACGTAGAATATTCCATACTTACAAAATCGAAGATCTGATTGATACTGCACAGACAACTACAACCTATCGACTTCGGTGTTGCAGTATCGAGTCCATACTGAATACACGTTTGCGTGTCTACAACTCATATGGTCCACTGCCCTACTCCGAAATGGCAAAGCAAATTTACAGTGAATACTTTGGTCAGGAACTCAACAAAATACTATCACCTGAATATCGAAAGAAGTTTAATGTAGAGGACACCAAAGAAGGTTACACCTTGTCTATCCCAGGCATGCATCCTTATGATGCAATGAATATGCTTGCCAAACGATCTATAACACTCATTGATTCTACAATTCCAGGATCGCTGTTCTTTTTCTGGGAGACAACTCATGGTCACTACTTCCGTTCAATCGAAACCATCATGAGACGATATCAGGAACTGATGGAAGAAGGTACAACCAGTGACATTCCAAAGTATATGGTTAGACCTAAAAACTTACCTGATGAGAGCCAACCAACTTCTGGTAGGAATGACTTGGACTTTCAGACCATCGATGATTTCGAGCATGTAGTCTACTTTGACACACTTCACAATATGCATGAAGGAATGTACTCACGTAAACTAATCGGACACAATTTGCTTGACATGAAGGTAGAACAGCATGAGTATTTCTATGACAAGGAAGGTTTTGCCCAGGGTCACATGAAGAAGAATGCCATACTGTCATCAGTCAACTCGATAGGACTTGCCCCTCACGGAGCAGAGAAAAAGGGTGCTAAGCATAATAAGTTTGCCCATGTAGAATACTTTCCACTCAGTGGCTCAACCAGATACAACAATGCGGGTAAGTGGAAACTGAATCGGGGATCACAGATCGAGCAACTACAATCTATGCTCCTATCAATCACGATTCCTGGCGACGACAGAGTCGAGGCAGGGACCTGCATCAATCTAGAGTTGGCATCAAAAGTACCTTACACTGAGGCAACGAAGGAAGTTTTACGTTCAGGTGGTTACTTGGTAACCAGAGTAAACCATCACTTTCAAGGTGGCGACTACAAAATGAAATTAGAAGTTGCCAAGGAATCATATGAGATTCCTCTCAACAATCTGGTCGAGGAACCAAACCTCATGCAACAACTGCATCCTATCACACTTAAACCTTTGGCAGCAAATGAATCCAGTACACCCAAGTCAGTGCCTGGTAGAGCAAAGACAGTAAACTCTGATGAGTCTTCAACTGATCCCCAGTTTTATAGAATCTTCTCATACGCAGCAGACACTGACATTATACCTGTTGGCCCACGTAAAACTGAGAAGCAATCCAGTGATCAAAGGATTCTCGAACAATGATGTATCCTGAATGGAAATGGTGGGTAGGTGTAGTTGAGAATCGACAGGATCCTCTGAAGATGGGTCGTTGTCAGGTTCGTATAATGGGATACCATTCACCTGACCTGAAGAAAATGCCGACAGAGAGACTGCCCTGGTCAGTACCAATGGCACCCATAACTTCTGCATCTCAGACAGGGGTAGGTTGGTCACCAACTGGTCCAGTAGAAGGAACGCATGTCGTAGGATTTTTCCGTGACGGGGAAGATGGTCAGGAACCTGTGATGATGGGTACACTTCCTGGCATACCCAAGAAAGGTGGAGACAAAAAGGGTGGTCCATTCATGGACAATCGCTGGCGTACAGTTGAATCTATGTATGAGCCAGGTGGAGATGATGACGGATTTGTCAAGAATCTAAGTACGGGTCAGCCAGACATCGAAGGGGTGCTACCAAGACGACCTGCATCCTTTGTCTTTGCGCAAAAGGGTCAGCAGATCGATGCAAATGCTACGGCAGTTACTATCAACAATACATTCAAACTCTGGGAACTTGATCCGACACCTTACCCCAGCAAACGTCTCATTCAGATGCCAACGATACCACGAACGGCACTTGGATACGATGACCTCAGAGGTTCACACCAGTTTATTCAGGATCCAAGTGAACCGACTAAGTTGGTCGACAACTCCAACGTAGAAAAATCGCAGGTTTACATACGTGAAGGCATGCGTGGTGCGATAGGCCAGTTTGAGTTGGCAAGATCGCAGTCTCAAATGGGTAAACAACTGCCCAATAGTTTCCAAGAACCGACATCATTTTACAAGGCACGTTACCCTTACAATCACGTAATCGAAACTGAGTCAGGTCACCTGATCGAACGAGATGATACACCACAGTCAGAGAGACTTCTCTGGCAACACAGAACAGGTACGTTTACTGAGTTTGGCCCAACAGGTATTCGAATCGAGAGAACACATGGAGACAGATTTGATACGACAGTCGGAAACTCGCACGAAGGAGTAGTCGGTTTTAAGGCGATAACGGGTCAAGGTATTCATCTGAATGCGACATCATCAGAGGTTGTCATTAAAGGAACTGGCTCAGCAGAGATAAACTTTGAGACAACTACTGGTAATTTAAACGAAAATATTGGTGGGTTTGCCGTCAGAAATTCAAAGGGTTCTCTGTTCAATGCAGGCAAGTTCTTCGGAATCCGTGCTGATGTGGTAACTGCTACAACACCTGCAGGTGAGTTAATCTGGTCACAAGTCCCTGATCCTGAGGAGCCAAAGAACAACATTGGTAAGTTTGCTTTACGGACGAGAGTCGTGGAGTTTACAGGTGCCTCTGACATCTCTGGTGCCTCTTCGGGTAACATAAACTGGTCACCTAAAGGTGGTTTTCTGGTCAAGGGTGGATACAGTAAGGAGTTCTATACAAATGAGTTTATAGGAAATAATAGAACTCCTGGCACTGACTGGAATGCAAAAGAGATTGAAGCCATGATGGGTAACATCGTGCTCAAGGTAAATACAGGCAATCCAAAACTCGGTGCGATTGAGTTTGTGGTAAAACCTGCACCGATCCCTGACATGATTGACATGCCTACAAACCTGAATGCATTGACATTCTTGAAACTAAATCCGATAGCAACTCAGTCCATCATGATGCAGACACCTACGTTTATCGATACGACTGCTACCATCGCTACGTTTCACAAGACAGGTTTGGCACTTATCGACTATGGTGCCTTGGCTATGATAAACGCAAAACTCATGATGCTGGATTCTAACATGACTTTTATAGGTGGAGTAGGAGCATCTCCTGCAGTTCTTGGGGATCAGTTCGCTACTGAATATGCCTCGCACTTACACCTATCTCCAGCAGGACCGACTGGACCACCTACGACAGCAGCGAAGGTTATGACTCTGCTGTCTAAGAAAATTATACTGGGAGGATAATGGCATTAGTTCCAAGTTCATTCCAGGCAGGACTCGCTCCGTTGAATGCACCTCAACCATCAGGTGCGATTACTGCTCAGACGATTATGACAGCATTCAATACTTATGCACTTGCTGCGCAGAATGTAATGGGACTTCCGACTTTGGCAATGCCAGGATTTTCAGGTGGGATGTCATCGCTTCAGACTGCGATGTCTGCCCCAGTCCCGTCAGGTGCCATCGCTGCTACGAATATTGCGACAGCAATAAATACAGCATGGATGTCTTTACAGACACAGTTTCAGACTGGGCCACTGGTTGCCAATATGGCATCGCTACAACAGCAACTGAGTGCATCAATGACAGCACCAGTTCCAAGTGGCCAGATTTTTATTATGAATCTAGTAACTGCCGTTCATGCATATTGCATGACGTCAACAATAACAGGGGTTATTCCTGGCACACCACCAGTCCCCTTTACAGGACCACCACTTTGATATGATTAAAGACGAAAAAGCAAAAGAAGCAGATGACGCATTAATCAATGCTCCATCGAATGCAGTTGATACCCGTATACGACTTTTAAAGGAGGTTGAATCATTACGTGAGATAATGATGACACCCAACACGGACAACTTTTCCACAACAACTGGGCGATCTCTAATGTATGCCCCAGACTCAGGAAACCTGCACGAGACTTGTTCTTTCTTGGGTAAACTCAACTGTATTTACATGGGGTATCCAGACTTTCATTTACTTGAGTACAATCTTGGTGCTGTAGCAAACTTCCTTGCTGTACCAGATATTGCGGCGAGTACAAATCGTGATCTGTCAGTCATGGTCGTAACCTTAGATGGTACGACAGAGGTTCAGATGAGTAATGAACTTGGGGCAGGCAGAACGATAAATGGCAATACATTCTCAACTTACATTGGTGATTACTACATAGCACAGAACTATGAGAATCACAATATCTATAACATCGATGACGATGTAGGTGTGTTTATTTCAACAGCACCTTACTTTCCTGCCAATCTTATTAACGGATCAATCGCTCCCAAACCTGAGGACGGAGACTACCAACCTCCCTCAGCACTGAGCGATACAAGGTTTGATTTTCGACTGGCAAATAACGGACTCACTGTCACAGACATCTACATACCTCAGGTGATTCATCAGATCAAAATCAACTCAGTTACAAATGACGCATCGTTTACTACGACAGAGGTTTTGCTGAGTGGTGACCAAACTATGGTTTTGGATACAGTCTCAGTTGTTAATACGACAGCCATGTCAGTTGACGTAATCTGTGTTGAGAAAATCGAACGTGGAAATACAGGTTTCCAAGTTGCCGACAAAGTACAGGGATTGTCTTCAGGTGCCTTTGGTTACGTAGGTAGTGTGAATACTTCCTTTCGTTGGTCCCTCTCAGAAGAGGGTGCGATACTGAATGACGAACTCACTGCTACGATAGAAGGTTACTCTGATCAGGAAACTTTTAGTCAGTTGTACGGAACGATGAACCTTGTCAGTTACACTCCCCCTGACGGAGACCTTTTTCCTGCTAAGATAACCATGCACCACAGTTTAGCTGATGGTGTAGCAAATAGCAAGGACGGAGTTAACTATATTGGAACTAATGTAAATCTTGACAACCTTGGACCACCTATTTTTGGGAAGACAATACCACTGCGCAGATGGAAAGATCATGATGATGCAAACCCTGCCCACACAACAGGGTTACTTGCCATTGTCACAGCACGTGGTCTTCAAATGAATATGGACTGGTTCGTAGCAAACAATCGACATGAAGGTGGACTGAATAGCGATGAAATCACGAAAATGGATAACGCCACTTGGGTTCCGTATCTGGGTTGGGCAGCAAATGCTGACTTCGATATTGTCCGAGCAGCAAGACCTGCAGACTTCAGATCAAATACGGCAAATAGTGGAACAAATCAAATACAGTACTACTCGGACAGAACTACTGGTCCAAGGTTGGACGAGCACTACCCTTACATAGAGAATAATCCTTTTTACCCAGCAGGGGTTGATGATCCTGCTGATGAGTCTATGCCATATCCTGGGATCTATGTGCACTGGGACGATGGGGCAAATAATGTTGCCTACGTTGTTCACTCACAGTTACGTTGGCAGTATCAACCTAATCCTTTCTTAGCTGGTTATGACACCAACAATCCCAACTTAGAGTCGTTTACTGCATCAGTTCCAGGATACTTCACAGGTCCCCAGGATGGTACGGCAAGAGAGTTTGATATACAGACACTGAATCAGATGCGAGCACCTGATGCTATATCTGCTGGTCTGCAGAGACTGATCGCAGGTAAGTATGATCAGCATGGTGCAAATACAGGTGACTTTACTTACAATCGAGACAACGATGCTACTGGTCCCGTAAGTGCCAAGTTTACTTCATGGTACGGATCAGGGACAAACTCATTTACAGTCCCTGCATCAGTGAGTAGTACTCAACCTCCACTTTTGGATGGGAACGTAAGTCAGTATTCTGGCTATGTTTCACAGACCATAACAAACGGCAGTACTTCTCAACCTTCGTTTACTCATGCTACAGGAGACTACTACATCAAGCAGGTCAACCTTTATGGACCTCGAATCTGGAAACTGACAGCAACATACAATCAGGTCAATAATGGTGACGGAACATTTGACCACCAGTTGGTTTGGGATTCAGAGGAGTACCAAAATGAGATCAACTCTTTCGGTAAACTTTTTGACAGTAATGATTTTACGGCAGTTGCTGATGTGATGAAGACAAGATTAGAAAGTATAGCTCAGTCAGTTGAGGTAGTTTCTGGTCAGAATGTATTCAGCATCAGACCTGATGGGCACTGGCATTTGTACTTTGATTCGTCTTCAGTAGTTGGCGAGGCGAACAATCGACCAGGATATACAACTTACGATCACGGACTTTATGCTGGTGATCAGTCTATAGATTTGGACAGGGCAGTTTACTCTTTTGTCCTGAGCCAGATGGAGCCACTGAGAACTACACGAACTGAGTGGGAAAATCAGATGAGTTCCTTTGGATTGTTCAAGGGAACTAGCAGTTTTACATTTAATTTTACATATGATACTGAGACTATCTACAATGCTCTGACTCGCATACGTGATGCGACAAACGAGTGGAAGTATAGTTTCAATCAACGGATTGGATATCCAGTTACAAATACTCATACGTTCTCTCATGGGAATGATGCGAGTGGATACTCCAAGGAACTTTATGACTTCGCTGGAATTTTAACTGGCGATGCAATCGGTACATTGAAAGCAGCAGGAAATGCGATTAAAAATCTCGACCTCATCTACGACGACGTACGAAGGAACAGAATCAAGTACAGGGTATACTCCTGAGAAACTTGACCACGTCCCTGAAGACTTCCGAAAAGAAAAACCTTTTGTGGAAGATAAGTGGACGTTTCCTAAGCACTGGGCAGAGCATCAAAAAAGTGCTGATGCTCTTAAGGAAACTGCAAAGGAACTGCAGGATAGTATAGCAGAACTTGAAGAACTTAGACAGAAAGTGACTGAAAGTGGCTGATGATAAATGGCAGTCTCTAACTTTTGAGACCAACAACCAACGATCGATTAAGACTTTTCTTAAAGACATCGATGGTTGTATAAAGGTCGTCAAACAGTTAGCTCAACTAGCACAATCGAACGTAGCATTCTTACAACTTCTCCTGACAGGATTGGCAAATCCTTTTTTCATTGCCATCCAAGTTTTATGTCAGGCGATCGAGGACTACGTCAACTCTCTGTTTAACGTAGGCATCTACTACATGATTGTGCACTCAGGGAATACTGATCTTGAGAGAGTTGCGAAATTCAAAGAGACTGCTGGGTTTGCATATCCTGGTCAGTTGGTAAATGACATTATGGAAGTTGAGGACAACTCCGTTGCTTATGAGATGTTACAAATGGCAATGCGTATCAATTCTGCCCTGCCTGATTCACAAAAGGTCAGAGATGCAGAACGTGCACGACGACCAAAGTATTTGTCAGAGCAGTTCCTTAAGCCATATGAAATCGCAGGTACACAGTATGTTGAGGAAGTACAGAAAAAGACAACCCTAAGATTGAGTCCATCAGAAAAGAAAATTATACGTCTCCGATACATTTACAATGAGATCAAGGATGATAAGTTTTTACTTGAAGGATTTAGAAATAAGTACGGAGCAAGGGCAGAAGCAGTCATAGGTGAACGTGAAGGTAGGATAGCACCATTTTCACCTGATCCTTACAACAACGATGGAGTTCTTGGTACAACTGCACGATCAGCACGTTACCTCAGTGATTCAGGTTTGGCGTACATCGGTAAAAAGTCTGAGACACTTGGACTTACTCAGTTAACTCCATCAGACGTACTTGACGCCATGGCAAATGCTCTTAATGATAAGGGTGATTTTAACAGACCTGGTGCTCCACTTTTTGAACTGCATACATCAGATAAAAAGGAAGACAGAGCAGAAGTCAGAATCAAGAAACCACAGGAATACTTTTTCGCTCGATCACAAAAACAGCAGTTCGAGGCAATCCTGAAAAATACTGCTGCGCAGAACAAGGGACAGGTTCAGGCAAAACTCGATGCAGTTAACGCAGCATTGCAGACAGTTGAGAATGATACTGAGACAGTATATGGTGAGGTAGGTAGACCAAAACGTGATAAGTATGGCCGACCAAAACTTTTCGGATACAATGCAGGTGGCACAGCAGGTACACCTTTTGGTGGCGAAGACTTCGGTTTCTTTAAGTCAGTAAGTTATGAAGACTCACTTGACCAGGAACTTGACAGTGGATTTACAAAATACACAGGTGCAATTTTTTATGTTGGTTCACCAACGATCGACGGCATACCACTTCAAGTTTTAGAGTTACTTGGCAGAGTTTTCAATGGGTTTGATAAGCATTTCAATGATTTGACAAATCGCCTGACAATGGCATTCAATGAGCATACAAAGTCTAGGTCAATTCATCTACGCAATGTATGTCAAGTCGTACAGAATAAGACACCATCAGGTGCCGCAGCAACTAATCCAACGATACCAAAGGCAAAGGTAACTGAGACTTACCATAAAATAGAAGATGGCTCCATTCTGATCGGAGAGAAAAGTAAAAATACAGTTATTGTACTTGAGAATGAGAGAACAGAAAAAGAGAATATCGTAGCAGTTGACGACAGGGGAAATGTATACAATCCCTATGCTACGTTGACAAATACGATGGAGAACAATAAGAAGTCCATCGGCAATGAGACGACTGGTCAGTTCAATACACCTGAGACTGACGGGACTGGTTCGATTGAGTTCCAAGACAAAGAAGAGTCTGCTTACTCTGCACAGAGATTGAAGATTATGCCCTACACAAATGCACAGGGTCAGGGCAAATACGAACTCATAGAGGGCATGCCTTTTCAGCCAGGTGAGTTGGTTTACGTAGCAGTTGAGGATGGTGATGGTACAATCGCACCAAACAAAGAGATCGTTGGTGGTGGCACTAAGTCTTCAGTCATAGGTACGTTTAACACAGAAATAGGTCAGTTTGCTGAGTATGATTTTCCACCTTCAGTTGCACCAGACTTCTCCCCGAAGATTTCAGTGGCTGAGTTCTTCCCTGATTTTGCTTTCGCAGTGCGGAACACTATACTGGGATTTACGCAGTTCCTTCGGGGTCTTGCAAAAGGTGGTGCCAATGCCCTATCTGAAATCGTGCAGTTACTTGATGATGTCATTCGATTTCTCAAGGATTTAGAGAAAGGTATCGTAAGGTTTCTTGAATGGTTGCAGTCTCTTGCAGCATTGGCTGATGCTGGCATCTATGCTGTAACTTTTTCTGCCAATGGAAAAAGAGGTTTACAGAAAAAGTTGGAAGATTTAAAGACTGCTGATGGTGCACCTCCGAAACATATGCAGTATTCCTTTGCTGTCTTACTGCTCGGTGCTACGTCAGACTTCAATGCCTTTATCAGTTTTCTGAATACAAACCAGGCATTCAAAAATTTCGAGGATGCTAGATCGAAGTACGGAGCATTACTGGAGAAGTCACTTAAAGGTTTTGAGAAAGATATCAAAGATCAGTTGGGTGAGGCACTCAGACGAGGCAGACACTTTCAGTCCATGTTCCAAGGTGATATGGAGAGGAACAGTGATATTGGCAAGGATCTGATGGTGCTACCAGGAGACTTGGGTGACAATCTGTTAGCTAATGTAGATACTGAGTTTGGTGGTACTGATAAGTTTGATAGAGGTGGCACAGGAAAAGAGGGCAGTGGTGGTTACCTTTCAGAGACAGCAGGCGAGAATGATGGACTGTCAGGTCAGCAGGCATTACGTGGACCAGATGGGATACTGACTGACAATATACTTGATGCCAGTTACTTTGGATTTGATACGAATCAGATGAGATCAAGTTCAAATAAGTTGCAGTTCTTCTGGAAATTTGAGGTAGAGAGACTAGCCAGATTAGACGAGATAAATCAAGATATCAGGGCATATCGTTTGCACTGGGCACAGGCAGAAAAGGATGAGTTTGAAAATGTGTCATA
>CEVZ01134600.1_pt1 | contig 11607 bp, 7 predicted proteins | sample 361371 | NCBI WGS metagenome assembly CEVZ01 (sample SAMEA2620217, study PRJEB7988) | marine metagenome | isolation source: saline water (ENVO:00002010), including
CGTCGTCGACGCGCGCGGAGGCGTCGAGCGAGTCGGTGGATTACAGAGCTCGACGCGCGACGCACGTCGACGACGACGTCGGAGGCGCGCGCGCGACGACGACGTGCGAGGACGACGTCGGGACGTTCTCGCTCGAGCGGTCGTGGCGGGCGACGGCGCACACGTCGGTGTACGCGACGCCGTGGGCCGACGACGTCGAGCGGGACGGTCGAGGCGCGGTGGTCGCGCAGACGACGAGCGGACGCGTGCGCGCGTTCGACGGCGGTACGGGAGTGGATTTGGAGGGGAACGCGTGGGGGGCGCGACATGGACGGTCGTCGAGGGCCGGAGTCGTTCGAGTGGGCGACGCGTGGGTGAGCGTGTCGCTCGACGGCGACGTCAGAGCGTTCGACGCGCGCGTGACGCGCGCTCGAGCGACGCTCGCGCCGTTGGCGATGGAGGAGAGATGGTACGACGCGATAGAAAGTCCGGAGTCGTCGCCCGTAGATCCGCGAGAGTCGGAACGGAGGCACGAGGCGAGGCATCGAGCGCCCGAGTCGGGCGGCGGCGAGCGAAGGTTGTTGGGACGGCTCGACGGCGAGGACGAAGACGCGACGACGACGACGACGAGCGCGGCAGAGGAAGCGCGAAGCGATCACGGATGGGATGTCGGCGAAGACGCGTCCGTCGCCGAGGAGAAGGACTCGAGTCTGCGCGTCGTCAACGACGGTCACGTGTTCGTGGACGCGCACGTGTTGTGTTCGCCGAGCGTCGGCGACGTCGACGGCGACGGTAAACTCGAAATCGTCTTCGCGGTGTCGTATTATTTCGACGCTCACGTGCGTTTCGACGGCGACGTCGACCCGTCAAAGTACGCCGCGAGCGGTTTGGTGATATTAGACGGCGAAAGTTTAGTCACAAAGCGTTCGGTGGTCTTGGATCGAAGCGCGGCGACGGCGGCGTTCAAGGCCAAGGCGTACGCGTCGCCGACGCTCGCCGATTTGAATACAGATGGGAGACGAGATATCATCATCGGGACGTACGCGGGCGTACTACACGTCGTTGACGGCGCGTCCGGCGAGCCGATGCGCGGTTGGCCGAGGAAATTAGGACAGATGGAGGCGCAGGTGGTCGCCGCGGACGTGGACGCGGACGGCGCGATCGAACTCATCGCGTGCGACGTGCGAGGAACGATGGCCGTGTTCAAATCCACGGGAGTGGAGGCGTGGGAGAAACACTTGAAGAGTAGAATAGCCGTCGCCGCGAGCGTCGGAGACGTTGACGGGGACGGATTATTAGACATCGTCGTCGGGACGACGTCCGGGGCGGTGCACGCGTTTCGCGCCAGGGACGGCGCGGGACGCGAACGCTGGCCAATCGACGTGGGAGATAAGATTCTCGCGCCGTTGGTTCTCACGAAACTTAGACCAAAGAAAACCGGCCTCGACGTCTTGGTCGCGACGCACGAAGGCGCGGTGCACGTCGTGCACGGACAACTGGCGTGCGCGTACGTCGTCAATCTCAACGAGAAGATTTACGCCGCGCCGCTGGTCACGTCCTTTGCCGGTCACGGCGCGTTGGACGTCGTTGTCTCGACGATGGAGGGTCACGTGCACGCGTTCAAGGCGCAAGGCTCGCGCTTTCACCCGACGGCTTTTTCGCCGCGAGACCACGTCTCGCGGTACGATTCCTTCGGCGTCGTGCTCCACGAGCGCGACTACCGCGTCATGCGCGGCTCGCGCGTGGACGTCTCGTACGAGATCATCGATCGACGCGCGCTCGATCACGCCAAGGCGTCGGTGACGTCCCACGCTCCGTACGTCGCGCGTTTCTCGTTGACGACGCTCGACGGTTTCGAGCGCACCGTCTCCGCGACACACGCGCGATGCGGCAAGTTCACCGTTCGCGTCCCGATTCCATCGACGCGCGCGCGAGGCGAAATTCGTGTCGTCGTCATCGATGCTCTCGGCGTCGACGCCGAGGACGCGTACTCGACGTCGTTTCACGACGACTATGAATCCGCCCTCAAATGGCTCGTCGCCGGTCCGTTTCTCCTCGCCACCGTCGCCGCGATTCGTCGCGCCGATCGAGACGCTCTCGAGCTCGACGTCCTCGGCGCCTCCATTCCCACCTCCACCCAAGGTTTGCACGAGGAATGAACGAAGAGCGGACGAGGAACGAAGGGTGGCGCGCGATGGACGCTTCGCGCGAGGAATAGCAAATGAACATGCGTCATTGAAAAAGTACAACAAATAGAAAGCGTCAGCTCGCGACGCCTCTCTCGTCTCTCGAACCGAAAGTCTTCCATCGACGACACGCATGCCGCCGCCGTTTCTCGGTCTTCGCCCGCCCGCGCCCGCGGACGTCGCGGCGGCGTGCGAGCACGGACGCGCGCGGGGACACAATTATCCATCCGCGCTCGTGGGAACGTCGGACCGGGACGAGAGACGGTCTCGAACGCAGCGCGCGAGGTTGGACGCGAGTGGGAAACATCGGTGGGCGGTCGATCGCACGCGCGCGCGGGTCGGGCGCGGACGGAAGTGTTACGAGCGGGCGGAGCGCGCGTTGAGAGGATGGGAACACTTTGGTCTCGGGTGGACGCGCGCGGAGGGGACGAGCGGGACGGAGGTCGGGGACAGCGTGTGCGTCGTCGCGAGAGTGGCGGGGGTGTGGATACGAAATCCGTTGCGCGTCGTGGCGTTTCGAAAGCGAGACGGGGACGAGGGAGGGGAAGTGGAGGTGGGAGGCGAGAGGGCGGTGAAGCGGTTTTCGTTCGCGCACGGGACGCTCGGCGGACATTTGCTCGCGGGGGAGGAACGGTTCGCCGTGGAGTTGACGGAGGATGGCGACGTGTTTTACGAGGCGTACGCGTTCAGTCGACCGGCGCACGCGCTCAGCGTGATCGGGTATCCGATCGTGCGTCTTTTGCAGAAGAGGTTTCACCGGGATTCGACGCGTGCGATGCGAAAAATTGTGGCGGGGGCGGAGTAGCTGTCAACTCGCTTCGATGAAATAAATAGGTTTAAAGCGTAGTCCTAATGGGTGGCGTTCGTCTCGCCCCGTCCTCATCGCGCGGGTCACATCGAGTGCGTTCGACGAATGCGCGATGCGGTCAGAGACGCGTCGTACGCGGCGCGCTTGGCGGTGTCCTTCAACACGGCGTATGCCTCGGCGACGCGCTTGAAGAGCGCTTCGGACGCGGGCCGAACCGCGTCGCTCGGCGCCTTGTCTGGATGAAACTTGAGAGCGAGCGACTTATACGCCTTCGTGACGTCGGCTTTCGTCGCCCGCGAGTGCAGCCCGAGCACCGAGTAGTGCTCGCAGCTCGTGCAACCGTTCTTCACCTTGCGCTTCGCCTCACGAAGTTTGAGCGCGCAATCCTCTCCCATGTGCGGTTCGAGCTCCTCGAGATCCTTCATCGCCTGTGGCCAGTCTCCCATGGATAAATACGCGTCCGCGCGTCGCTGAAGAGAACGGATGTAGCCTTCGTCGTACGTTCGCGACACGCAGCACTCCATGACGGCGTCGCAAAATTTGCCCATGGCTTGCAGCGCAGCGGCTTTGTTCGCGTGCAGCACCGCGCGGAAAGCCGTATCCTCGAACGCGATCGCCAAAGCTTCCGTGTACGCCTGAAGCGCTGAGTCGTACGATTTCGCGTGGAAGTTTTGATTTCCACGCACTTTCAGTGCCTCTGCTTGCTGACGCAGCGTGTGCTTCGCCGAGCGAGGAGACCGACGCGGCGACGCCCCCGTCGACGGCTTCGTCATCGGCGAGCGCGACGTCGACCGCGCGTGCTTTTTGGGAGTCGTCATTTTCGGCGATGACTTGACGTCGTTCGCTTCCGTGGCGGCGTCGCTCCTTCTCGAGGGCGAGTAATCCGCGGCCAATCTCACGAGTTTCATGCGTTCCTGCTTCCACGCGGCTTTTTGCGCCGAAAACGCTTCGCGCTCGAGCTCGAGCTCCTTGACAACCGTGGTCAGTTTCGTTCTGAGCGTCGCCGCGTCGCCGTCGCCGCCGCCCGCGCGAGCACGCGAGCGCTCGAGCTCTCGAGTCATCGCCTCGACTTCCTTGACGCGAGCCGCCTCTGATTCTCGCGCCGTCCTGACTTCGGCTCTCGCGTCCCTCAACGCCTCCTTCAAGTCCATGTTTTGCGCCTTGACGTCGGCGTCCACCGCCGACGCTTCCACCAACTCCTTCAACTCGCGAACTTCATCCTTCTTCGCCGCGAACGCGCTCACCAACTTGGCGTTTTGCGACGCCATCTCGGCGAGCGCGTTTCGAGCCGACCGTCTCCCGTTCTCCAACTCTTGACACTTGGACGTCAACTGCGCCACCTCTCGCTCCGCCGCCTCGGCCCGTTCGCGCACGAGCTTCACCTTATTCTCAAAATCCGTCCGAATCGTCGCCTCGATCGCCTCCACGTCCGATCTCTTATACCTCGGCGACGACGTCCTCGCGCCTCCGCGCGGCGACGCCTCCGCCATCTCCGAATCCAACCCTCCGCTCGCCCCTCCGCTCACCCCGCCCCCCGTTCCCGACGCCTCCTTCATCCCACTTCGCATCACCGCCGCCACCGTGCTCGCCGCACGCGCGCGCATGCGTCGATCACCCTCCGCCTCGGCGCGCTCCGCCTCCGCCGTCGCCCTGACGACGACGTCGTCGATCCACGTCCTCGACGACGTTCTCCCCCCCTCACCGCGCGCGCGCGTCTCCTCGCGCGCACCGCGCAAAATCTCTCGCCCGTCTCTCACCGTTCGTCCATCTCCTTCGCCCCCGGCACCGCGCGCGCGCGGCGTCTTCGCCTTCGATCCCCTCTCGCCGCCCGTTCGCGTCCCGAACGTCTTCTCCCTCGCATCGCTTTCACCGTCGACTCGCGGCCGATTCGTCAGATCCCGCATCGAGCGCGACATTTTTTCTTGCAGCGCGCGCTCGGCGCGCGTCGCTCGCGCGCGCGCGCGATCGATGGCGCGGTCGATGGCGCTCGGCGTCGAGGTCGAGGGCGACGAACCGTCGCGACGTTCATCGACGAACGCGGCGCCGAGAGACGGCGAAACGCGAGGAAACCCGCGGGAGAGGACGTCTAAGTTCATCCTTCTCGATCGTCGCGCGTCTCGCGGGGAGGATGCGGCGAGGTGTGACGCGGGAGGCGGACGCGAGTGATGGGTGAGAAAACGGCTAGTTTCATGTTTTCGGGAGCGAAACGCGCCGAGGCTATCAGAATTACATACGGGCTACGGGATGAAGGAATGAAACGGCGCGGGCGATCGGTCACACCTCGTTCGAGTCGTGGGCGTCGACGACGGGAGATTTGAGACCGACCTTGTCGAATTCTCGTCGCGCGGCGTCGACGACGCGCGGCGACGAATCCTTGAGGAAATTCTTCTCGCGAATGGAAAATTGTTGGGACACGGTGTCGATGGCGATGGATCTGAGGCTTGGACGCTCGGTGTCGTCTTTGGGGTCGTTGGTGGTGGTGGTGCCTCGCGCGGGGGACGCGTCGTCGTTGAGAGACGTGTGCGAGAGGTTATCCTCCTCGGCGTCGTCTCGGTTGGATTTGAGCTCGTCCTCGGACGCCGTAGCCGCGTGTTTCGGTCGCGCGTGCCAATCGAAGGGAAGACCCTCGGGTGGAAGATGGGACGATTTTGAGAATAATCGTTTACTCCTCTTCACGAGATGCGCACCCCACGTGCGCTGTGTTTGGAACCAGATGACGACGCCCAAGACGGCGACGAGGGTGACGATGAGTCGCGCGGCGAGCGAGTACCAAAACTTTAACCACGCGCTCAGCGTGAGCGTCGTGAGAAACATCGGCACCCCGTACGTGAACATTCGAAACGCTTTCCTCCAATCCGCCTCGCATCGCGTCTCCCAATACCGTTCAAACGAGCGTTTGGGTATCGGCGGCGTGTCCCCCGGCGCGTAGCCCAGCGCGAATCTCCGACAGGCGTATAAAAATTCCGCCTCCTCATCCTCACTCACGTACGTCTTACCGTTCCTCAATATATTACTCAGCATGAACGAACACAACACCATCGAGTTCAACATCAAGATGACGGTGCACGCCGTCGCCGCCGCGTACGCCGCGATGAGCGCCTCGCTCTGTCGCGGCACCTGCGCCGGTTCGCTAAATTGAAATTCTACCAACGCCACCACGACGAAACCCGAGATGAGCGCGCTGAGATTACTCGTCGTTCGCAATTGTTCCCCCTTCTCCTCCACGTCTCTTCTATTCTTCTCCACGTATCGATTCCAAACCCACCTCGCGTTTTCGAGCACGCGCTGCTCGACATCCTGTCGCCGCCACTTTCGATTCTCCTCCCGATGCAAGTGCTCCAAGTGCCACCAATCCCGCTCCTCGACGCGAAACTCCATGTCTTCACGACGCCATTTTCGATCCTCTCTCCTCCACGCGCGATCCTCCTCGCGCCACGCGCGCGCGAGCGAGGTATCCAACGCCGTGAGGAACGCGGTCGCCGCTTCGGAGACATCCTCCATGGCGCCCACGCGCGCGCTCGACGCGACGAACGAACGAACGAACGAACGAACGAACGAACGAACGCGTCGCGACAACCTTCTGACGCGTCAATCGTCGTGAAACATCATTTCCCAACCGATTCGCAACGCCTCTCGAGGACCACCACACACATAAATCTCAGACCCAATACTGTACCCTACAAGCCCTCGATGTACATACACACCACGTACACACGTACACACACACACGAGCCGATGAGTCACGACTCGACCCGACCGTGGACGCCGCGCGGCGACCGACCGATCGAACGCGTCCGCCCCTCGCCCCGCGCGCGCGCGACACACGACGACGACGACGACGACGATGGCGTCCTCCCTTCGCGCGCTCGCCCGCGCGAGCCGATCGATATCCGTCGTCTCCCGCGCGTCGCGCGCGTTCTCCACCGCCCCGTCGCAAGCCTCCATCGACGCCTTCATGGAAAAGTTTGAAGCCGCGAAGACGGTCGCGTCGATGGAGGCGCCGTCCACGACGATGAGTTTCGCCGCCGCGCCCGCGGTGGAGACGACGACGGGGACGCCGGAAAAGCTCAGGTTAAATTTTTACGTGCCCCACGACGCGCCGCACGACGGTGAAGAGGTGTGCTCGAGTCGTCGCGAGTCGTCGAATCGAATCGCGGGATCGCGCGCTCGGTCGGGGGTTCACCGCGCGACGCGCGCGTTCGCGTCGTCGCGAACGACGCGAACGAACGCGAACGAACGCGCGATGAATGCGCACGAACGCTGGTCTTTGTACCCATCGTCTCGTCTCGCATCGCATCGCATCGCGACGCATTCCATTCATTCATAGCGACTGACCTCCGATCGCACCGTCTCGCGCAGGTTGACATGGTGCTCGTGCCGGCGACGACTGGTGATTTCGGTATTCTCCCCGGGCACGTCCCCACGGTGTCACAACTCAGACCGGGCGTCGTGAGCGTGCACGTGAACGATAAGGATGTGAAAAAGTATTTCGTGAGCGGTGGGTTCGCGTTCGTGCACGCCGACTCCACGGCGGACGTCTGCGCGGTGGAGGCGGTGCCGGTGGAGCACCTCGACGGGGACGCGGTGCGGAAAGGGTTGGCGGAACATCAGAGTAAATTTGCGAGCGCGAAGGATGACTATGAAAAGGCGCAGGCGCAGATTGGTATCGATGTGTGCGGCGCTATGGTGGCTGCGCTCGAGGCCAAGTAGAAAATTTGCCTAGTCGCGTCCGTGTAATGTCAAAAGAATCCGAGCGCTGTACCGCGGAGCGAGCGAGACGGATGAACTCGCGAATGATGACTCGCGCGCGCGCGTGCGTTACCCGTTTGCGTGCGCGAAAACGACGGTGCGGGGTGACGTCGAAACCCTTTTTTCCGGCGAATCGCGTCCCTTGTCGCTGTCAGACGTTTTTCTTCGCAAGACTGTTAACTCTTCGTGGAGCGCGCCGAGTTCGTGCGTGTACGCGTCTCGGTGTGCGATGAACATCTTCAACTCGCTCTGTAATCCTTTGATTTGCCGCGATTTATCTTTAATCTGTGCGTGTGTCTCTCGTAACTCCTCGAATGCGCCGGGACCGGGTTGACGTGAGAGCACGACGCGAAGTTCCACGAGCACTTTGCTCTTCTCGTCGAGAAGAATCTTCTTGGCGGCGACCTCCTCCGTCTTGGTGATGAGTCGACGCTGCAACACTCGGACTTTTTGTAGCAATTCGTACATGGTCGGGTCGCTTCCTTTGAGTTGTCGCCAACGGTGCACGTTCATGGGCGTTTCCAGCTCTTCGCTCAGCGCCTTAACCTTGGTGCGCTCGTGCACGAGCTCGAGATCGAGCGCTCTCACCTCTTGCTTTAGCGCGTCGATGCTCGCGGCGGCTTCTCGAAGCGACGCGAGCTCACGCGCGTGCGAAGCCAATCGAAGCTTTAACATCTTAATCTCGTGAACGCGCTCCTTGTACTCAGCCTGACTCTGATTGAGAATTCGCTGCTGAATCTTCACCTTTTCGTAGAGCAGCGTGCACTCTCGATTGCGTTGGGTGAGTTGCGCGTTGAGCACGTCGCGATCGCGATTGACGTCATCGATCTGTTTTCGGTGCGCCGCGCAGTGATCGTGCAGGGACGAAACAGATGTTTGTAACGTTTTTGCCTCGTCGTTTGCGTGCTTGAGCGCGTCTTGCGTCTCTCGAAGCGTTGAATGTAGCTTGTCACCGTGTCTCGTCAGCGCTTCGTGTTCCCGATCCAGTTTACAGTGTTCAAAACGTTCGCTCGCGATGATGGATTCTTTCGCTCGGATTTCTTCCTGCAACGCATCTATTTTGGATGTCTTCATCGCGCATGCGTGTTGAATATCCGCTATTTTTGATTGCGCATCCACGAGAAACTTTGACTGGGTATTACGCTCGGCGCGAATCGCGTCATACGCCTTTTCGACGCGTTTGATTTCGGTTTCAGCCTCTCGCAACTCCTTCTGGAGGTCGACGATGCGAGATTCTCGTTCATCGATGTCGTGCTCGTATTTTTCCTGCAGCGTCGCCGCGTTTTTAACGTCCATCGACAGCTTGGCTCGCTCTTGGTCGAGCTGTTTAATTTTCACGTCTTGCTTGGCGGCATCCACCTTGAAACTCTTGAGCTCGTTTTCCAACGTTTGTCGCTGCGACTCGTGAATGCGGAGTAAGTCTTGTTGGTGACTCGTGGCGTTTTGTGCCTGCGTCGTCGTCTTTAGGAGCACATCGCGCTCTCGAAGTAAGTCATTCCTTTTTCGCTGCTCATGCTCTAAATCTCTCCTCTGTCGCTCCAACTTTTGTTCCAACATTTGAACCTCTTGTTTCAGCGAATCCTTCGCGTTGTCCGCGTTCAACTTTGATTGCTCCGCGGTGCGAAGTTTAGCTTCGAGTTGCGATGACTTCTTTGATAATTTATCGTTTTCGCGTTCGTAATTTTTAATCTCAGCGTTCAGCGCTCGTATCTCGTGCATCTTGGCGGCGTTCGCGTCTTCGGCGCTCTTGTTATTCGCTCGCATCTGGTCGAGTTTACGATGAAGCTTGTCCGACTTGCTCGCGAGTAAATTCAATTCCTTCTGAATCGCCTCCGCGCGACGTTGTTGTACATTGGTTTCTTTCTCTAGTTTCTGTATCATCTCCTCAGCCTTGGTCATCTTCATCTTGTACTCTTTGATTTCTTCCTCGCGCTGTCGGGAACGCTCGTTCACCTCCGTCGTTTCTTGCTCAAGACGTTCCTTGGCACGTTTCTCTCGCTCGATCTCCATCGCGTTCGCGTGCATCGCGTCTTGTACCTTTTGCAATTCCAGATCTAGGTCCAGTTTCGACATCTCGGCTCGTCGCGTCCGCTCTGCAAACTTGTTGATATCCTCTCGAAGCTTCACTGTTTGCTCGAGGAGCTCGTCTCGTTCGGCGGTGAGACTTTCCTTGGCGCTCAGTAACTTCTCCATCTCGCGAGCGTCCACACGGCGCGGGCGCGGGCGTTGAAACGCAAAGGGGTCTTCGGTATCGGTTCCGCCCGTGGAGCTCCGTCCGTGCGTCACCGGTCGATCGTCGTCCCGAGTCAGGCGCTCTATTTCCAATCTCAACTCGCTCGCCTCCCGTTTACTCGCCAACTCGTTCTCGTGCAATTCATCTATCGTCGCCCACGAATTTTCGAGCTCCAACTTTAAAGCGTCGATGGTCGATTGATCTTGTTTCGATAAATCGAGCGAGGTCATCATCTTCCTCGCCTGTCCTCGGCATTCTGCGGCGAGTGCGGAACACTTGGCAATCAAAGCCTCTTCTCGAGCTCGCGACTCTGCAAGAGAGACTCTCACCTTCTCGCATTCCTCTCGGAGCTTCTTCGCATGTGCGTCCGAGGAATCATCTCGAGGTAAAGATTCGATAATCTATCGAGGTGGACAGAAGCTTCGCCGGTCAGTGCGCGCGTCACTTAACTTTGCGATGCCGAGTTCCTAATATAGCTCTGCTCGAGCTCGAGAAGAAGTTTTCGCGGCGGAGACGCGCCTGGCGTATCGCATCTTCGTCGAAACCATCGCTCAGCGAGTCCTCGTCGGTCCTTCGTCCGACGTCGTCGCTCGACATTTTTGCGTCGCTCGATTGTGAGGGAACGACGCGAGATGAGTGGTTATTCAATTCATACCGTATCATTTACAAACAACACTGCGGGAAACTGACGAGAAAATTTGTTCAACCATCACTTCCAAGCACCAACGAATGTATCCAATTTCAGGATGGCGTTGCGAAACATTTGAAAACGCAGACGATTCGTCGTCGCTTGTCGTCGCGACAGCCTAACGATTCGTGTTGTCTTCTTGAGTAATTCAAAAACGAAGACACCGACGCTTACATGGCGCCGTAGCCTGCGTTCGTCGGTACGGACTCATACTGTTGACGACGTTGGTAAACGGTGTAGCCCGCGAAAGCGGCGACGGATGCGATGACGGCGACGTAAGCCGCACCGGCTTGGCCTTGAGCGAGCTCCGCACCGAGCTGCGCGCGACGGGGAGCGCGACCTCTGCTCAGCGCCAACTTCGCTTCATGCTTCATGAAATCCTCGCAGGACGGCTTGCCGCCGCTCGCCGCCGGGTAGGAGCACTCCACCGGGGCAGATTTCCACATCGGACTGGCGATCAAATCATTGATCTCTTTGCCCTTGGCTTGAGCTTCCTCGGCGTCGGAATCGATCATGCACTGCGCGATCGCAGACAAGTCGCAACCTTGGAAGCCAGCCTTGATCTCGGACATCTTGTCCTTCATGGACTCCTCTTCAGCCGCGTGTTCGTCAGCCGACATATCAGAGGGATATTCGTGATGAGAGTCGTCGGCGGTATGCGTCATGTCTTGGGTATGCGTCATGTCTTGGGTCGAGGTGTGTTCCTGGTCGTCTTGCGCATCGCTGTCGTCCAACTTCGTGTCGTCGGCGGCGGCGGCAGCCTTCTTCGCCGCCGCGGACGACTTGCCCGCCGCGCGCCTGACAAATTTCTTGAGTCCACCGCCGAGTGTCGGTTCATCATGCACATCGTCCCGACCGATCATCAACGGATCGGACAGTATACCCTTTATCCCTTCCACGGCGTCTGGGTCCGGTGTATCGCCGAAGAGCTTGTCGCCGGCGAGACACTTCCCGAGAGTGGCTT
>CEVZ01223115.1_pt1 | contig 11586 bp, 4 predicted proteins | sample 361371 | NCBI WGS metagenome assembly CEVZ01 (sample SAMEA2620217, study PRJEB7988) | marine metagenome | isolation source: saline water (ENVO:00002010), including
CCTGTCTAACGTCACCTTCTTCATTAGCTCCAACTAATATACTAGAAGTAGCAGCTTCTCCTACAAATCCAGCACTACCAGAAACATAATTAGAATAATATAAGTGTTTAATAGAATCGTAAAGAATAACTCCTGGTGTTTGAGGGGAAGCACTAGATGAAATACCACGTGCAATAGATTGTGAAAGTAAAAAATCTCCAGGGCTAGCTAAAAATATACTTATACCTACATCAGAAGCTGTAAGATTAGCACTACTTGAAAAAGAAAAACTTTTATTTACCTCCAGTGGAGAAACTATAATATCTTGCGAATTGAATTGTTTGTAAGCAGTCATTCATCTTAGAAATCTAATTTAACTCTAATAAGAGCTTCTTTTGTAAAATCCTTTTGTATTGGCTTTGATAATTTAGCAACTGCTAATAAATCATTTGCATCATTATACATTCCAACTGTTGTTGGGTAAGTTGTTGGGTTGTCAATGAAATAAGAATAAATTACTTCACCTGTTGAACCTGATATAAAACTTGGATTTTCTGAATAATTAAATTCACTATTTCTTGCTCTTACAAAAACAAAATCTGAAGTTAATGTTTCTTGAGAATTTAATTTAAATACATTACCACTAGCATCACCAACAGAACCTGATATGTGATTATATAATCTTTGTGGGTTTTCTCCTGCTGTATTTGATGAAGTATTTGTATTTAAATTTATTCCACCACCAGTAGCTGTATTATCATCTAAAGCTGATGCATTTAATAATATTGTTGAGATATCTGGTAAGAATAAACCATAAGAACCTGATGCTGGTGTATTACCATCTCCAGAATATGCAACACCATCTGAACCAGATATTACTTGATATGCTCTTTGTGTACCATAATAAATTGGTAATGTTACTTCACCTGAGTTATCTGTTAAATGAATAGCACCATAAGTTGCAACTGTGTTAGAACTTGATAATACTAAATTTAATGAACCTGGAAGTAATGATTGTTTGTATCTAGCTCTTTCAACACTAATTACATAAAAATCATTATCATTACCACTACCAGTAAATGAAGTACCAAATACAAAATTTGAATTTTCATCTTCTAAAACTAATGTTCTATATTGTCCATAAATTGTTGAAGTTGGTGAAACATTTGGTACTGCTGCATCAAAATCAACACCTCCACCTCCATTTTTGTTAGCATAAGCAATTTGATATTGAACTGCTGCTTGATCTGATGATGAAGCTGTTTGGTAAACACTTGTATAATAAGGTCCTGATGCTCCTTCTGTTTGTGTTGAAGAAGTAAATGCCACGTTTAATGATGGATTATTATTACTCCATACCGTTGAAGTTACTGAATCTGAACTTACAACGAAATCACTTGGTTCTAATGCTTTAAATCCCATGTTATTATGATGTTAATGTTTGTTTAGTTATTGTTACTGGGACAGTTATTCTTGCTCCACTATCTAAACCTGTAACTGTTAATGTTGTTCTTAACTGTGTATTTGAACCAAATAAAGTATTAACAGTAGTTGCTGTTAAATTAAATTGAGTACCAATAACAGTTTTAGAAACACTTGTTCCAATAGTAGTTGTAGCTGTAGCATTTGCTGATACTGCTGCATCTGATTGGATCCCTTGTCCTGTAAAAGTGTTCATTAATCTTACATCACCTATAGTTGCACTATAACCTGATGTTTCAAATATTTGTTCATTACCTAAATAATTTAATGTTTGTGGTGTTATTGCTAATTGAGCACCTTGTTTTAAAGTTATAGCTGCATAACCTAAATCTAATACAGGTAATTTAGCTGTACCTCTTGGTAATGTTGTTAATTTATATTTCATAATTTGAAGCTCACTTGGAAATGCTTCTAATAGAGGCATGTTATCTATAGCTTCACCGTAATATGCAGAACCTGATGGGTGGTTAGGATTATATAATGTATAATCAATTTCATCATCTGCAAGAGCAAATTGTGTTATTTGAAATGAACCATCGTTACGGGCTAGCAATTCTCTTCCTTTTGTAGTTAAAATTGCATCGACGGTTATTACTGCGTTATTTAAATATCCCATTTTTGTTTTTTTATATAAATATTATTATATGTTATAAATATATCACTTTCTTAAGGTTCTATCACTCCTTGACTAATTAGATCAGTTACTATTTTTGAAGCACTAGTACTAATATATTCTGTTGGAAAATCAGGATATAAAATACCTGATGTTAATACTTCTCCAGATGCTGAATTTTCTGTAGTTATTATATTAGCATATGGAAATTCTCCATTTATAAATACTGAGTTTGCGTTTAAAATTGGTCTTCTTATAAGGAAGAAATCTTTATTTACACTCGTTGGTACTTCTCCATCTAATTCAAGTTTAACTCTTCCTACTCGTTCTGCAAAAGCATTTGTAACTATATTTTCTGACGGATCAGTTACATTAAGAATAGTATAAGTATAATTTTCATTATTAACAAATCTAATTTCATCACCCGCTTGAATTTCAAGTGGGTATTCTATTGGATCAAATTTAGTATTTTCTGGTTCACTACCACCTTCAAAATATTGAGATGGACCAGGAACGTAAGGTAATAAACCTTGATACCAAGCAGAACCATAAGCTTCATTAAAGTTTGACGATGACATTTCAATTATACTTTGAGATACTGATTGAGAATAAACCCAATAAGGTGCCGAAGCTGTATTGTCTCCATCCATATCATCATAAGCTCCATTAACTGTAAAGTTAGTTGGGAATTCAACAACTTCTGTTGGTACTGTTGAAGGGTAGAATATATTAGTTTTCCCACTTCCTTTTGGTTTTCGTGTTATTCCTTCTAATTGCCATTTAATCTGGTCTTCTGCTTTAAATGTATAATTACCAGTATTTGCTTTAATAGTAAATTCTAAAGCTTGCACTGGGCCTCCTCTTTCTGCTCCACCTCGAGTTCCTTTCCAAGCTACTCCCTTATTAGTTAATAATGGTTTTATAGCTGCATCTTCCATTAAAAATTGAAGTTGATTATCGGCATTTAAAATTGGGGTTGTTGATTGATTTTTACTATTTGATTTTTGTCTACTAAGTCGATAAAAACTATCTGCTTGTTTATTATTTGGTGTAATAAATTTAACACCAACACCTTGTCTATAATCAACACCAGGTATACTACCTAATAATGAACCACAATTTACTTTTGTATTTAAGAAATAAGCATCCATAGTAATATCCTCTAATACAAATGGTATATTAGTACTACCACTAATACAACTTAATGTCATCATTATTTCATCTCCTCCTGATTCATAAATAAATCCTGTTGCAAATTTAGTTTGCATCGTTATTTTTTGTGGATTTTTTAAATCTTGACCTGCTGTAGCATCTGCAGCTGAACTTGAAAATCTAAATACACCTTGATTTGGTATATAAGGAGCATCTACAGTTGTTGTGTTGTTATAAGAAGCTTGTGTAACAGTTTCACTTGGTTGTAATATTGTACTAAATGATGTACTTGGGAATGTGGTTGTTCCATCACTTCCTGAACCCATCGCTGATATTGCATAAAATGTTTTTGCTACAGCACTTCCTGAGTTATCATATATTGAAATATTACCAGAACCAGATAATGGAATTGATTCTGTATATTGATTACTTGAAGTTTGAGAATAACAAATTGGAGAAGGATAAGTTCCAATAGTCGCAATTGAGGATTGTCCTTCTAATCCTTTTAACTCTTTACTTCCTGAATTTACTGCTATAGCTGCATTACCTCCAATTGGGAAAACTTCTTTAAATATTACCCCACTAAACCCACTTAATGAAGGTGGTAAAGCATTTCCTCCATCATCAACTAATTGAGTAACATTTAACCTTATAACATTATTAACGTTAGGATATGGATTTTGAATATTATTAAAATAACCAAAATAAGCATTTCTTAAATCAATATTAGGTGTTTGACCAAATGTTCCTTGATCTCCATAAGAATAAATGTTATATAATCTACACGTTGATCTAGCTCCTAAATATCTATTAACTGTCCACCCAAAGGATGTATAATTTGAATCAGGTACTGCAGCTCTTGAGGCTGAGTTTGATAATATTAAAGCTTGATTAACTGGAATTATTGGTCCTGATGTATTATTGTAATCAACATCCATTAAATATGTATTTTCTCTTTGAAGGGAGTAATTATTTAATAAAGGTTGACCAGCAGTATAATATTGGAAAGGTAATAATCCTACTCCAAAATATGTATCTAATATTGTTTGTGTATTTGTTGGTTCTCTATATTGTCCGTATTTTGGGCGGTTAAAAGGTACTGAAGACCCACTAGACATGTAAGCTGATTCAAAAGGTGCCCATCTACTTGCTGATGGCATAATATCTAAAGTAATAGGTAGACCAACTGAAGATGTTGCTTTACTACCATGTCTTGCAAGAACTTCACTATTACCAATAACTGCATCAGAGTCAAAACTTTTAGATACAGCTATATTTAAAGAAAATATATCTCCATAATTATAAGGACCTCCATAAGATCCTGTTAATCCTATATTAGTAGCAGTTGTTTTTAAAATAGAAAAATCATTTGATACAACATATTCACTACCATAGCTAGTTGGATCTGTAAATAAATTCCCTTTTACTATTCTAGTTGATCCACTAAAGTCGAATCCACCTCCACCAAATGGAATTGTATTTTCTATAATAATTTGTGAACCTGTATCACTTATTGAATTAAAATCTACATTAACTGATGAAACTGCTGATCCACCAATACTTCCCGCACTAAAATTTGACATAGAGTATTCAATATAATACATGTCATGAGGATTGTTTCTTGTAGAAGCTGTATTTGTGTCTCCTGATCCAGTTGCTATATCATTTGAAATATTTAAAATTGGAGAATCTGGGAAATTAAAAGAAGCTCCTTCAGAAATATCTGCTGATGATAGTGCTTGTGATTGTGTTATTATAAAATCATAATTCTGACCCGCATAAGATCCTGTTCTTTTTAATAATGCATGAATAGTACATGTAGCATAAGAATCTGCTGTTGCATCTTGTGATGCTGTAAATTCATTAGTTATTAAATTATTAGAAGTTCCTGGTTGATAATATGTTGTACTAAATGCAGTTCCTAAATTATCTGCACTAGATGTTCCATAATTATCACCAGGACCAGCATCTTGAAACCAATTAATAGTTGGTGTAAGATTAGTTATAGAAAAACTTCTAAATTCATAATCAAAATTTTCTGGGGCTTTAAATTGGAATCTAAGAAATTCACCAGGATCAGTTGCAAAATCATTTATTAAACCATCGGCATAATAAGGGTTATTAAAGGTAAATGATAAACCTGATTGGTTAATTCTACCAGCAGTACTAGAAGCATTTGCAGTTGCTTGATAACCAAATTTAGGTTGTCCCATTATTGGGGTCCAACTACCTGTTATAGGTCCTCCCCCATTTGGTATTCCTCCCCAACCTTTTACTTGATAAATAGAAGCTGTAAAATCAGGTGTAGATCCTGTTATGTCAAAAGCTACATTAAATGTGAATGATTTAATATTTTGAACATCATATCCAAAACCTGCTTGACTTAACCATTCAGATGCAATCCCTGTCCAACTAAACCAAAGTGCACCATCTCGTGTTTGAGAATTTCCAGATCCATATTGACCACTTTCATTCCATTCACCCCAAGACCATCCTGATGTTAAACCTATTGTTCCTTCAAAGTTTTGATTATTAGCAGCTGAGTAATCAATAGCACTAGCTGATAATGGAGCGTAATTAATATTTCCAGGTGTTAAAGCTGGAACTGTACCATCTAATCTAAGTGATGGGAAATAAAAATCAAGTGAACCAGTACCACCATTTGCTATTTTTGGATGACCACCTATTTGACCCTCACTTCCTGACATATTACCAGGAATTTGTGTATTATAATCTTGATCATAAAAAGATGCATTCATATTAGCTGTTACTTCTTTTGGTGCTGGTATAAAACTACCTGCTCCAGCTGTAGATATTGTAAATGATTGATCTATTAGTCCAGCTCCTTCATAACTTGCTGATTTATGTAATGTAGTTGGATCAGATGTTATTGTACCACCTACATCAGTATTAATATCTCCATACATTTGAAATGAAGCTGAAAAGAATAAAGGTATATTTGGTATTCTATCTAATATATAAGTACCCGTTCTATTCCAACTATCAAGATTCGAAGCTGTCCTAAAATTAGTTGATGAACCTGTGTTAAAGAATCCTAAATTATCTGCTGGTGGGGTAAAATTTCCCTGACTTCCTGATCCATTCCAGTAAAATATTGTTTGGTTTTGATTATTTCTTTGATAATTTTTAAATACCCCTTGCTGTTGGAAATCTGGTGCTATAGGAGAAACTGATCCCTCAAAACCATCACTAGCTGTTGTTATATAATTTGATACTACTTTTAATGACCAATTTTCTGATCCACCAAAACTGTCCCACACAAAATTTGGATTACCAATTTCATCATCAATTGTTAATATAAGACTTTCACCATAATTAGTAATACCAGTAACCTTATATGATGTGGCTTCATATGTTGTACCAAGTCCAGCTCCACTATTATCGAATAAAAATTCTAATTCGGTTCCTACTTCAATATAATCTCCAACCTCTACTCCATTAACATCTAATCTATTTATTCTAATTAATTTAACTACACTCGCACCAGATGAAGCTGGTAAGAAATTATTATCAGTATTAGATATTTGTTCAGATGCGATCCAAACATTTCCTTTAAGTGGGTGGTTGCTTAGATTTGAAAATGCTGCTGCTGTAGTTGTTCCTTCAATACCCTCTGTAAAACTATAAAATATTGGTTGATAAGTAAGAGTCTTATCAGCTACATTTAAATAATATTGTGGGTTTAAAGATTGAGTAGCAACTGTTAAATCTGATCCACTAAAAATACCATTATAAAATTCTGATTGATCAGCATGTAAAAATGTATCATATCCTCCATAGGAAGCACTTATATACTGAGAACTACTTTGGTTGAAAAATAAGCTATTAATAACAGAATTATTAACTGATTCACTCCAACTTTGGGTTAAATTATATCTTTGAGGATGACTATCACCTGAGAAATATGTAATATCACAAGTATTATTAGAACCAACATTTTCTGATTTTAAAACAATTTCAATGTCACCTTCACCTAAATCATCAACCATTCCCGCTTTAAGTTGAGCTGCTTCTGATATTGTTATTACATTTGCTCCTCTTGTATCACCTAATATAATATTTAAACCTTGGTATTCATCCGTTGCATCTACATTTCCTACTATTTCTCCTGTTTCTGCACTATATGCTACTGAAGCTGATTGTGCAATAAAAACATGTTCTATAGTATCACTTTCTTGAGTTATAGAAATATATGCTCTATTATAGAATGAAGAACTCGCTATGCCTTGAATCTCAAGCACCCAAGTACCATCATTAGGTGCAGCACTTGAAGTAAAATTAACAACTTCAGAACCTATTATTAAATAATTTAATGAATAAAATGGATTATTACAAATTTTATTAAATTTATTAAATGAACCTCCAGGACCACCACTAAATCTATAAACTGAAGAACCACTTGAATAAGAATATTGTGGGAAATCACTTGAACCGGTGTTATAATCTCTTGGGAAAGACTTAATTGAACCAGAGTAATCTTGGAATGAAGAAGTAACATTAGGTGGTCTTTGTCTATTTCTTTCTAAAAGATGTTGTTTTATTATTACTCCTGAAGATAAACTAGTTCTAGCAGGGGTAAAATCTTTAATCATTTTAAATAATGAATTGTCAAAGAATTTAATTAATCTAACAAAATCAACTATATCGTAACTTTTTATATATTTTTCAAAATAAGCATTTCTTAAAAGATCTAAATCTGGGTAAGTGTAATTTGATGCAGATATAAATCTTGGATCACCAATATATTCTCCCATATTGAAATAACCTATTTGGGCATTTATATCATCATCTATTTGATCTGAAGGAGAAAATCCTACCTCTAAATAATTAACATTAGGTGTATAACTTTGACTTAATGGAGAGGATTGTTGTATTGATTCAAACGGTGATAATGTTGTTGAAGATGTATTTGATATTGTAGCTAAGGAAGATGTTGGTGTTACAAATCCATAAGGTGCTTCTGGTAATATTAAATTTTCAACTTGTATTTTATCTGTTACTCTATTCTTTATACCTGATGGTACTTGATCTTGGAATATATCTTCTACATTAGTTCTAAATAACCTATCAGCAGAACCCGATATTACAAATGAACTATAATCACCATCCCATGATTGTGTTATTTGAGAGGCAGAACCTGTAATTCTTGGGTGTATTGATGTTCTACTGGCTGTATTTAATTCTGTACCTAATGCTGCTCTAAAAGCTAATTGGTCTGGGGTACTATTTACTCCATTTCCTTCATCTGAATATGGATTAGCAGTATAATCGTAAAAATTACTTTGTGAAATATTTTGATTCCAAAATCTATATTCTTGATAAGAACCAGAAAATGGTTGATATATAACTTCAGCTGGGGTTATTATATTAGAACTTGTATTTAAATTAGCAACAAAAGAATTATTCCAATCTGTAGTATCATAACCTCTTATAGTATCAGATCCTGTAAAACCAATAACACCATTAATTTGGTTTGCTGAATATAAAGAACCTGTTGAATTAGTTGAACTACTTCCAGTATGATTCATTTGTACGGACCACCATCCACCATCAAAGAATGGTAAATAAACACTGGCAGATATATTTTCATTAGTTAAGTCTGGTATGAATTTTAATGTACCATATTTGTCATAAATGCTTGGAATTGACCCTGAATATGATCCGCTAGTTAATCCAGATCCTGTGTATTCTAATACTAATAAGGATCCTGTTACTCCATTTTGGCTATTACTCCATAAAGATTGGGAATATCTAATATCCGATGAAGCGACATTAGATGAAGCCGTTGGCATTCCTGCTGTTCTAAATCTAAATTGTACTGTTTGTGGTGCACGATAATCTCCTGGGGTAAATAGAGAATTTAGTTGAGCAAATGATGAGCTAACAAAATTAGTTGCTTCATATCCTGTATCAAATGCATAATTGAATACATCTTGTTTTAAATCATAATCTTGAGAATGAATTTTATCTTTACCACCAAATTCATTAATTCTTAAAATTGTATCTGGGATACCATAAGAAGTTATTAATGCTCTAATACCACCTACTGTACCCTTTGTTTTAAGTAAATACGGTATATTATGGTATATACGTTTATATAATTGCTTTTGAACATCATTTAATGGAACTACATCATTTGATGCTGAAATCAAATTATTTACGTATTCATACCCAGTTGGAGGGTTTAAACTACCTGTCATATAAGGGAAAGGGAATAAACTTCCAGACGGAGTTAAACCTAAAAATGCTGTAAATAAATCATCTGTATTAAAATTACTTGCATATAATTTTACGGCAAAATCTCTTATCGCATCGGCAACTAAATCTTTTGAAATACCAAATTCTAGCCTATTATCTGCGTCAAATTTATTAGTTAAATCCTTAGTATAAACCCAAATATTATCATAATATTGACCAGCCATATCTGTAAATAATTCATAGCGTTGATTTTGGGGATCATCTCTAAGATATTCAGGTATTGACCAATATAACCAATCTCTATTATCTTGATCATAATTAGAAGCTGATAATGCTTGTCCTCCATAATATGAACTTGTTACATCCGCACTACCTAACCATTCTAAAGCTTGTGTACTTCCTGTTCCATATAATACAAAAGGTGGTTCTGTATTTTGTTTAGGCCATGAATAATCTGATCCACTATTAAAATATAAGAAGTATTCATACCCATCAAAATTTTTAATTATTGTATCTATTTCACTATTTAACGTAGCAAGACTTGCACTATATGCAATAGAGCCTGTTGTTCCACTTGTTATTTGTCCAAGATAAGCAGAAATTTGATTACTTGATGATTCTATTAATGCTGCTTTATAAGCAAAATTTTCTAATCTTGTTTTAGCGGATGAAAAATGAACAAAATTAGCATAATTTTCATAATCAATATTAATATTAATTTCTTTTTCGTTTAGTAAATTTTTAATTTGTTGTATTGAACTTGTTACATCTGATTCTAACAAATTATTAAATGAAAAAGGCATACCAGATGTTGCTGTTTCTTGTCTTACCTCTAAACTATAATTAGGCCCTTGAATATATTGAAAATCATCTTCTACGATAATTTCTGTAGGGAAAGTTACTTGATATGCTTGATTAGCTGATATTTTTTCTACTACCCATAAACTATCTTTTATTTGATAATTATTAGGTAATGGTTCATATAATTTTATTAAAACGGTTGGGTTTAAACCTTCATCAGTATTTAATTGTATATTATTTGCAATAACTAAACCTTCACTTCCAAAATTAAGATAAAAATCAACAAAATAGTTTGCTTCATTTCTATATTGTACAAATTCATTTGATGAAGAAATAATTAAATCTGATGGTATTTCATTACTATCTAATCTTATTTCTGTTCTATCTGATGAAATTTCAGATATATAATAGTTTACATATTGTCCTGAACTTAATCTATTTCTATAAATAGAATAAACAATATTAAATGTTCCTGTATCAAGACCAAATCCTTGAAGGTTAGAAGAAGGATCTAATAATATGTCCCCTTCTTTTACAGTATAATCAGAAATTATTACGTTATTAGTACCTGGGGTTGGAATGATTAGATTTTGGTTTTCATCATAAACAGATACTTCTACATAATCAGTAGAGGAAGAAAATGATGTATCTAAATTAAAAGATGTTATCAAATTTTCATCTGTAGAAGAATATGATTGATATTCAAATGTTTCAGAATTAACTCTATTTATTATTATATCTGCCATAATTTTTTAATATCCTCCGCCTCCTCCTCCGGAAACAGTACCCCCACCAGTACTTACACCACCACCAGTTCCTCCAGTAGAACCACCTACGGCTCCTACATTATTAGTTGAGGTTGATGTTGATTCAGCATTTGTTGTGTTAGCATCTATTAATTGTTGATTTGCTATATCTAAATCTTGTTGAAGTTGATCTAATTGTTGTTTTGTTTCAGGGTTATCTGATTGTCCTGTTTGTGCTTTTACTAATTCCATTTGTGCATTAAGTAAATCAGATCTTAATTGTGCTATTTCAGCTTGTAAAGCTGCTATTTCATCATTTACTTCATCAAAATTGATATATTCTCCACTAGTTCTTACTAAATATTGATGTGAATCAACATTTCCTAAAGCAGGAATATCATAAAATATTCTATTATATAGTTGAAAAAATGCTCCTATATCAACTTGATTAATTTCTTCTACATTGACAGTAGTTACTCCTAATTCATTAAAACTAGTATCTATTGTTTTTAGATATTGAATTTTATCAAATACACCTTTTATTAAATCTAATCTTTCTTCTGCCATTATCCATTAACTACTTTAAAATAATAT
>CEVZ01236261.1_pt1 | contig 11557 bp, 11 predicted proteins | sample 361371 | NCBI WGS metagenome assembly CEVZ01 (sample SAMEA2620217, study PRJEB7988) | marine metagenome | isolation source: saline water (ENVO:00002010), including
ACAAATCTTTGAATATTGTAGATAATGTAAATGATTATATTAGCTCTGCTCCTGAAAACCGAGACGTAGCTGCCATGGCAGAACTTATAAAAGCAGCATCTTCTTCTATTGAAACGTTAAACAAATTGCATACTGCTAAAGAAAGAAATGAAACTCAAATTGAAGTTAAAAAAATTGATGTTGAGAGTAAAGAGAGAATTAATATAGCAGATAATCAAACTAGGGTTCTATTATCTAGAGAAGATATTATGAAAGCTTTAGTGGAAGAAGATAACAGTGACGTTATAGATGTTTAATCAGTTATTGGCTCTTCTTTTACTTCTTCTCCACTACCTAATTGACCTTCAACAGTGTTAACTGTAAATATCTTATCATCATCTCCTTCTATCTTAAATGTAAACTCTCTTCTCTTATCTGACTCAAATTGATTACCTATGAGATCAGTTTCTAAGATAGTATCTTTTATTTCAATTTCTTCTATACCTTCTTCAGTATACGATCTAGTCATATATACTAACTTCTTTTTAACCGCAGCCCTGATTGCCTTAGCTTTATTCTTTTCACTGTCAAAATAGTTTATTAATCTTAAAAATTTATAAACTTCAAAGTCTTCTTCGCCTAGATACTCCTTTACCTTTTCAAAGATATCATCACTTATTTCTTCTACTACTTTAAAAAATTCAACATCCGCAACTCCATAACAACCATGTGATTCAGTATCAAAACCATCTACTTGTTCTTTTTGTTTTCTTTCAGGTTGCTTTTTATCTATAAAAGGTAACGTATTATCTATATCAGTCAGATGAAGAGAAGTCTCATTAACCACTTCAGCAGTTTTTTTTGTAGCTATATTAATGAGACCATTTATAAATGCAGTTGATTTATTAGAAGTTACAAGTGAGTTATTAAATGCTTCTCCACCATCTTTAAAAAGCGGAACTGTGGTATCTGATCTAGCTAGATTACCGTTAGTACCAAAAATATCGCTATTTATTTTAAAGAATTTTTTAGCTTCTTCTGGAGGCCTAGCTAAAGAAATTGCATTAGCTGCTAAAGGACCTGTAAAAAGTAGAGATTTATAGTATTGAATAGATTCAATACTTATTTCATTTCCTTCTTCATCTATTTTATTAATAAATTTTTCTAATTGACTGACACCTATATGGTAGATTTTCTTAAATTCTTCCATGAATTCCTTATCCTTATCAGAAAAAGCTTTTACTAGTTCTTCATCAAAGAGTTCATCAAATTGTTCCTTAGTTCTAAGTAAAGATCTAAGAATTTCTACTCTCTTATTAATTTCAGGTTCTTCAGCCATTAGTCAATATCGTCATCGAGTTCAGTTCCGGGTCCTACATATGTTTTTACACATTGTATGCTATTATGGTATGTATCTCCTAAAAATTTATGCCTACACTTAGTAACTAGCCACCGGCCAAGTAACTTTTTATCCGCATCTACTGGATCATCTGTTCTATAGATATCAATAAATTTACCTGAAGTTCTGTCAGTATCCCCTAAAACCCCTAAATTAAGAGTTAAATTATAAAATACTAAATTAGAAGTCATTTCTGCTTCAGCTAAACTAGACGTCTTTTCTAGTGAGAATGGGGTACTCAAGGTTCTAAACATTTCTTCTTTCTTATGTTTATTTAAAGGTAAAAACGGCTTAGGTTTACCCCCGGTACTTTTAAATACATCTACAAAACTTTTTGTCCACTCTTCTTTTACTTCTTTAATTCTTTTTTCCCTCATACCATGTTCCCCTAAAATCGGGTCATAGCCTACAGCTAAAAAATTCATAAAAAACTCATTACTATAATCAAGCATAGGCGTAGTAAAGTTAGTTTGAGGTAACTGAGTTTTATATATATTTACCTCGGCATCAGGAGGGGGATTATTTTTATTTGGTTTTATCTTATCAACCAAATCGTTAGCAGCAAATCCTTCAGAGAGATTATCTTTATTTTCTTTAAAGATCTTTGTTAAAGGAGTTAAATTATACTTTTTTGTTTCTCTATCAAATCTTAAAAATGATCTCGTAACAATATCTTCATCTTTAAAATAATAAATTTGGAGAAGATATTTAATAAGATCTGAATATCTAAAAGATGTAGGAGGTAAGATATGTTCGGGAAATATATCTACCGAATGTGAACCAGGTTCAAAATTTTCTTCATCTATAATATCTTCGCCTAACGTATCTATTAATATTTGTTTTATTATATCCCCAACTAGCCCTCTGAATCTAGTACCGTATGGTATAATCTCATTTAATTTAAAATACTTATCATCTAGTAAACTGTATATCTTATAATTACCACCTCTGTCAATCTTAGCAGGGCTATTAACTTCATCATTTAAAACAAAATTATATTCAAGTTTTTTACCTTTACCTTGTTTATTTTTAAGAGAAAAAGTAAAAGTATCCCGGCCATCACCCCTTGTAACCATATTATTATCAATAAAATCGTAGGGATTATTAATCATAATTTGAGCATTTTGAAAAGGCTCTAACAGATTTTCACTTAAGTCTAGTAATTTTACTGCAGATTTGGTAAAACTCTGTTTAGTTTCACCTTTATCATCTTTCAAAAGAAACTCACATTCATAATCAGCTCCATTAATCTTAAAAACCTCACTCATTAGAAATGTCTATTGTCAAAAACAGTACCTTCAGTAATATTGTTATAAACTAAAGCTCTGAATTCTGGTTTAATAAATGATACTTGGGTTCCTCCTTTAAGAAAAAAACTATTACCTATAGTTTTTTTATTTACAAGATATATTAACCACCAACTATTGATATCATCATATATATTATAAGAAACAGTAGTTAAAGGCTCATCTGATTTAGCTGTATATAGGTCGAGTAAATCAGCTTGAAGGTTATCAGGAAACTCTATTTTATTTAAAATATTATAAAAATAAAATTGCTTATCATTAGAAGTAGCCGTATGAACTTTGAATATACGTTCATACCTTTCAATAGGTAAGCTTGATAAAGCTGGTATATCTTCTTGATACTCTCCTAATTTACCTGTTAATTTTTTCATACTTTTTCTAAGAAGTTTGCAACCTCCACGGTTAGTGATCTAAATGTCATATTACAATTAAAACCTTCAGGTACTATCTCGTTTCCTATTTTTCTTCTCGTACCTAATAAATCAAACGATAGCTGTTGTAAATACGCCCATTCGATATATCTTAACCCCGGAACTTTAATTTTATAAATAGCAGGAAAACTCATAGCTATAGCATTTTCTCTTTCAGGTCTGTTTATTTCTATAAATTTTTTTATAAACTCTATATTTTTATCTTTATCTCCCTCATCAATAGTATTAAGTAGAGGAAACTGAATTTGTAGTGGTTCATCAGTATTAGCGTACTGATAAAATTTAGGTGTTTCTATATACGAGCCAGGTGTTTCAGACTGACCTCCTTCAAGTGTACCTTGAAGCTCTCTTATAGTAGCAGCTATACCCATTATATTTTCTGCTACATCTTTAGCTCCCTCCAATAAAGATCTACCAATAGTAGCTTGCCCTCTATCAGTAACATTAGATAATGTATCAGCATAATCATTACTAAAAGATCTAAAATTATCGTTAAAGTATGGGAAGTGATAGTCTTCTAATTTTTCTCCCTTATATAAATTTTTATAAAACTCATCAGCACTACCACCTTTCTTTACAACATTCATATAACCATCCACAGTTTGTTTTAGCTGGGAGGTTTTAAGCTTATAAGCTCTTACATAAGCTAAAGGAGCTTCATTACGAAGCTGAGACCCTTTGGGAGATGAGGTCCAAGCGTAATCCTTTACTATGTTAACGGCCATATATATATTTATTACGCAACACTAATACTATAAGGAGATAAACCATAATCTGCTCTAGTATCAGGTATTTCACCGTCATTGTTTATAGGAGCCCTACTACTAGCTTGCTGTATAATTGGTGATTGTGTACCGCTCTTTGCTATTTTTTCAATATCTCTATTTAGCATTTTCATTTCTGTATGTATACCTTTCAAATAGCTACCACTCGTTACTGATTGCTGGTAGGCTAAACGTTGTACATGAACTAAATCTTCCATTAGCTTTACTGAAAAATCAGGAAGAGTTACTTCCTTAAACTCAACTGTTTTACCTCTACTTAACTCTTCTTCAATCTCTTCTTCATCTTTTCCAGTAACAAAATCGATTATACCACCTACAAACTTTTTAGCTTTACCAGCAAGATCTTTTGCTATATCAATTACTTTCCCAGGTATACCAAATAATAAATCTTTTAAGAAACCAAATATATTTTTTATTGTATCAAACGACGGAAAAGGTATATTTTCTGCAAGCCAAGAACCTAAGTTCTTTACAGCATTAAATATTCCATCAATCACACTTGTTATAGCATCTCCTACAAAGCTAAAAGCATCTTTAGCTTGCTGTAATATATTTTCAAAACTAAAATTACTAAACCATTCTGCAAAGAATTCAGCGATAGAATCTCTTATATTAATAAAAAATTGACCTATTTTTGCTCCTATATTACTAATAAATTTTTTGATAGTATCAAAGCTTGGAAAGTTTATATTATCCGGCTTTGCTATGCCCTTTATAAAATCGATTACAAACCCCACCCCGTCAATTACCATTTCAGCCCCCTTAGCTCCTAATCCAAATGCTAAAATTGATGTACCGAACTTGGTAAAGCCTTCCTTAAAATCACCTCTTAAAAATGCTTGCGCAGCTTCAAATTGTAATACCAACGCACCGACTACTGGTAAGTTTCTTAAATTTTTGCTTATAAAACCTCCTATCTTACTCGCTATATCTTTTAAGAATCCACCGGCACTTTTTATTTTATTATCGAATTTTTTACTACCATCTTCTTCCTCACCCATTAAATCTCTTGCAAGAATAATACCTTCTAAGGCCATACCTATTAAGAAAAACGGTGGTGGTAATAATCCTCCTATACCTGCAAGTACCTCTAAGATACCTCCAAAAATATCACCTTCTTTAAATCGCATTATTGCGAAACCAAAGTTTATTAAAGAGCCTACAAAAGGAATAAACTTTAAAACTTTAGCTATTTTTCCACCAACCTTACTAGCTATACCCATTAAAAATTTAGCTCCAGGCATTTTAGTTAGTAATTTAGCTATTTTACCTTCTTTGAAAAACTTAACTATATCATCTCCAATCTTAAACAGAAAATCAAAAACCGGTCCTAAAAATTTAAATGCTGCTAAAAGACGTTCTTGTAATGGAGATAATTTATCTTTTAAGAACATAGCTAAAGCTACAACACCAGCAATTATTAAACCTATTGTACCTATTAAACCTAAACTTGCTTTTTTTCCAGCTTTAGCTTGAGCTGCAGCTTTACCTGCAGGGGTATCTTGTTGGATATCTGTCTTTAAAGCTGTATCTTCTTCATTAGCTTCTTTTATTTTTTGAAAAGTTTCCCCAAAAATAGTAGCTATTTTAGTATAAAAGATTTTAGCCGGACCTGAATTAGGATCCGGTTTTTTTTGTCTTTTACCAAAAGTAGATGCTTCGCTTCTTATAATTTTTTCACTACTTTCACCTTCGGTTTCAGTAGCTTGTTTTAAAGCGCCAACTGCATCTCCTAAAATGTCATCATCTATTTCTGCCATTTACCTACATATATTTAGGTACTAGCATCGAAAAAGGAGGGGTCTAAAGTAATAGTTTTATCGTTATGTGTTAATATACCTTTCGTATAGGCATCGATATCATTAAAGAATTTAGATAGTTCTTTGTAAACTGATAAAGGTAAGCTCTCAACTACTTTTATTCTATCAGCAATTTTTAAATCTTCAAATTTTAAAGAATATTCTTCCCCTATATCAACTTGCTCGATATATTTTATAAGTTCGAAGAGATAAATTATACCAAAACTATCACTCGTTGAAGCGGTTTTCTTCTTCTCTACATCAGAAATACATTTAGTTAGAATATTTGATTCTTCTTTAAGGGTGGGTACTTTAAGCTTTAAAACTATGTTACCTTTTTTAACTTTTGAATTAAACTTAAAATTAGGTTTTATACTTTTAATATTACTAATAAAGTCATTTATATCTAATTTTTCGTCATCTACACTTATATCGTCACCGAGCGATAATTGTCGTAGTTTAAGTAGAATAGGTACTTTATCGACTAATAAAAGCTTCTTTTTATCTGAATTTTCTAAAATAATGTCATTAACTATTTTAGCAAATTCTACAGCACCTTTAATCCCATCAACGGCTGTTGAAAGTATATCTTTTTGTTGTTTAAGTGAAAGCTGCTTTACTGTTGCCTTACCGTCTTTAAAAGAATCATGTGTAATATTATCATCACTATCTTGTTTTAACTTATTTAAAAAGCCTTCTGGTAAATTTGACATGAATATATTTACTCAGTAAATTTTAAAATCCATCTAAGTTAGTTTCATTCACGCCCTTCGTCTCTTCATTTTCTTTTAAATAAAGATCTATATAGTCTTCTATATCTACTAAAGTGCTTTGCGTAGTTAAAAATGAAATATCGTGCATTCTCTTACTAAGGGTAAAAATATATTGACGGTAAGAATGTGGTGTTACTGTTGTAAATATATTTTTTAGAAAAATTATTAGCTCTGTTGAAAGAAACTTAATGTTATAATTATTTTCTTTTATTTTAAAATTAATTTTTAAATTATTTTCATTATTATCTTTAAATAATCTTACTTCTTTTAAAATATTAGAAGGTATAAAGTTTAGTAAAGCTTCTTTATGCTCTTTATTTAATTCACTTAATATTACCTTTTCAGAATCGATTTCAATACTTTTTATTAAAGCAGTTTCATCGTTATCATATAAAGAAAAATTAGAAGGATAATCTAGCTCTATAAAGAAATTATTTTTTTTAATCTTCTTTTCTATACTTAAAACTTCTTCTAGCTCTGATAAAAATACATGTATATCAATAGCAAATTCAGATAAATTAATTAAGCTTCCTAAACATTCCTCTCTAAGATAAAATAAGGAATAGATTTTTTCTACTAAGTTTAAATTTTTAGTAACAATAAAACTTTCAAGCTTATTAGTTATTGTTTGTAAATCATCTCCTAGATAATAAAAATCTAATGAGTCTTTTAAAGTAACAGGTTTAAGTTCTACTATTTTATTATTAAAAGGTAAAACTAAATTTAACATCTAAATTAATTATAATTGTCTGTAGTTTTTACAAGCAAACGTTACAGACTTTTCAATAAAGTCATCACTATTATGATCTATAGTATAACCCTCTACAGCTGTTGGAAAAGAATCTTCAAATATATAACCCTTTCTCATTGAACCTTTATTGTTATATTGTTTAACTACTATATTAGTTTTTAAACCAAAATTTATTAATCCATCTATACCAAGAGCTATCATCCATGGTCTCATAAATCCATGCTCGATATCTTGTTCAGTCTCTATAAAGTTTATACTAAAAGATCTAGTTAAAAAGTCATTACGCTCAATAAGCGAATAACCAGGTAAAAAACCACCTCTATTTTGAACACTCTGTGGGGCAAAAACACTGGACTCTTGAGGGGTGTTTACTGATCTTGCAACAAGAATAGCACCATTTTTTGTTAGTAAGCTTGGCTGGACGTTAGCTGACCAGTTTTCATTACCTTTCTGAAGCGCAGAATTAATAGCTCCAGATAAATCACCATCTATTGATACTTTCCATAGAAATGGTTGTGATAAAAAATACTTGCTATCAGAACTAAATGCCTGAAGAAAATCTGTAGAACCACCTGCCATAATAATATTTATGGCTTAAAGCTATTAACGTTTAACTAAAGTTTCTATAGAAGTGATATGCAAAAGTAACTGAAAAGTTTAATATTTCACCAGTACCTTCAGCAATAGAATAGTCAATAGCATTAATATCTCTAATAGATGCACCTACTAACTCAAGAGAGTTAATAACATTAAGCTCTTTAGTAATCACATCTAGATTAATTACCGCCTCATCACCCGGCATGCCAAACTGACCTGTAGAAGTTTCATTATCAAAAACGTTTCTTGAAGCGTTTTCAAATTTAGTTCTAAGATCAATATTAGCATCGTGATAAAATTCTATAGAATAAGCTTCTGATCCTGGGTAAGTTGATTTACCAGGTACATTAAACTGTTGACCGTAATAGTTAACAACTTTATTTTCAATGTTTCTACCCGGCAACTGAGCTGATCTAGCATAAACTAAATCAGTATCTCCGTCAAACGTTACACCTTCAATATTAATTTGTTTTACTCGGAATAAAAAATCACGAGCAAATTGTTTTTCAGCTGCCCTAGCAAAGAAGTTTTGAATTGTTGTTGCCATAATATTATTTAATTAAAAGATTGTTAAGCACCTATAATTTCTTCAAAATTAGCATCAGTACGCGTTGCAATGAAGTTAACCAATATAAACTCTGCTGTTCGTGTTGGCTTAAGGTAAATATCAACCACTAACTCATTAGCATCTATAACTTCTGGTGTGTTGTTTCTTTCGTCACAAACTATCAGATAATCGAATAGACCCTCGTTATTCTTAGCTCGTTCAAATAACGGTGTTAAAGTGTTAATAATTCTCTGTCTAGTAAACTCAGTATTCTGTTCAAATACAAAGAATCTAGAAACTTTCTTAGTAGGTCGCTCAAGTGATAAGAACAATCTTCTAACGTTAATTCTATCAAACGCACTAGGTTTCTTACTTAAAGTTTTCTGCCCGAATATAACTTGGCCTTGACCTGGGAAGAATGCTACTGGGTTAATATTAGCTTTATAAAGCTCGTCTCTCTGCTTTTGGTTAGGATTAATAGCTAGATCATTAGCAAAGCGAACTAACCCTCTCGTAAAGCCTGCTGGGGCAAACCATGGGAAGAAGTTAGCATCTGTTTGTGCCATGGCAGCTGCTGCAAATCCTGAGAACGGTACAAATACATTTCTACCTGAATAAGCATCATATATTTCTGGCCACTGTGCATATACTGCAGCGTATGAAGTATTTTCATTCTCAAACTGGTGTCTAATCGGCCAGTAAATATCCTTCTGGAAGTTTCTACTCTTGTTATCAAGAGTTCTACTCTTTTCGCCTGAAACTAGGATCTGACGTAAGACATCTGCAATAAACAAGCAGTCTCCTCTATCACCTCCTAAGAATGGTGGAGTACAGAACTTCTCAAACTTATTAAAGATAGTAGAGTAGTTATTTCGTAAAGTCCTAGCAGTACCAGTAATTTCATTAGATGTTCTTAATCCATTAACCGCAGTAACTAAACTGCTATCCATTGCATATTCATCGTAATATGCAGTACCTGAAGCAGAAGCCGCAGCATGTATTGTTCCTAAGCCACCCTCTACAACAACATCTATATCATAGATTTCATCGTTCTTTATTCTTTCTAACGCTCTATCAATTTTAAGAGGTATATCACCAAGAATTTTCTCTTTAACTTGTTGATCGTTAAAGGCTCCTAATGGATAAAGCGAATCAGCTTTACTCGTTAATACAGTATTTAAAGTGGTCTGAGTCTTGTTATCAGCTGAAAGACCTAAATAAGCCAAGGTGTTTTCTTTAGCAACCGTCATCGCACCAGCAACTGCATCTGTAAGTTGATCAGTAAGATTATCACTAAACACCCTAATCTTTTTATCTGCTACCTTACTACCTACAAAATTAGGGTTAGGGTTATCAGACTGACCATCAGTACCTCTAAAGTAATTAGAAATGTAAGGGTTAACAAGTACTTCAATATTTCTAGATTTAGAATCTTGATTTTCGAGGAAGAAGTTAACTTCAGGGCCTCCTGTTGGATTAAGCTGCTTTCTATAGTAGTTAGTTGAACCAACAACTGCATCTTCGAGCAAGTAATCTAATTTAAATGCTTCAGAAGCATATGTTGATTTACGTAATTTAAACACACCAATGTTGAGTACATCGTCATCTTCTCTACCATCAATATCGTAATCAGTAAGATTTTCTAATACTTCTGATATACTACCTCTCTCACCGCGAGGCTCAGCAGATAGAGCAAATTGTCTTACTCCTGCAGGAACAGTAGTATAATTTGTTCCGTTGAAGGCCGCGCCTCCAGGAGACCCATAAAAATTTCCTTTGGTACCACCGCTGTTAACTGTTTTTAATCTTGTTATTGCATCAAAGTTTGATTCAGGATTAAGGTTAGTATTATCAGCAATACCAACATAATAACCTTCAAAATTATCATTAATAGTAGTTTGACCCTTGTTTAAAATAACTACTCCCGCTCCACTAAAATCTGCAACTGAATCAAAAGCACCTGCAGATAATGATGTATCAGAGAATGTAAATCCTGATCCATCTAAACAGCTTAAATATTCTGCATTACTAAGCACTAGTTGCTGTGGTTCTCCTAACACATAAGTTGCTTTTTCCTTATCCAAGTTAACTGAGACCACATGTCTATTAGAAAGTGCATCAGTTCCAGAACTAGTTACTGAAACTACGGGATATGCTAACGCCGTATAAACTGAACCAAATCCATCTCCTTTGTCAGCACCGTAAGGTAATCTAGATGCATAAACCGTTCCTGGAGAATTAAGTAACTCGCTGATAGAATGGTAAAAATAACGTTCAGCTGAGTTAGTAGGCGTACCAAAAGTATTATCTAATTCTTGTTTAGAAGAAATAAGTAAAACCTCATCAAGAGGCCCTTCCTGAGCAAACCCAGTAATATAAAAATTTGTACCTACGTTTTGTGGTGCGATGAGAGATAAGTCTGATTCTCTAATTTCAACACCTGGAGAGTTAATAGTTCGTTGAGCCATAAAATTATTTATTTAATTCCGCCCTAAAATATCAAAAATCTACAACTTCAGTATGAAGTTGTGAGTAAACGAAAGTAAAACCCGAAACTATTTCATCAGTATTTTGATAATCATAGTTTATAGTATCAATCGATACAGGAAAAGCTTTAGTATACGTAAATTTTATACGACTATTATTAAACTCATCTTTACCAAAAATAGTAAGATTTACTTGGTAATCATCAAAATTTTTGTCAACTTGAATTTCTCTAGCATTATATTTACCTTCTCTTTGATCGTGTAGTAGATTTAACCAATTATAAATAACCCAGTAGTTTTTATATTCGTTATCAATTTTAAATTTTACACTTACAGGAGGATAAGAATTTTTTGAATGAGAGCTCACATATAATGTGTTACCTGCGTATCTATTTTCTACTGCTGGTACTGTAATTTCAGGAACTGCAGTCCCAAAAACTGAAAATTGAACTGAATCCGGAATAATATGTTTATTATCTTGATTAAATTTTTTACTAAACTCTTTTAATATAGGCGGTACATCAAAAACAAGTAAAAACTTATCAGCTCTTGATTTATTTAGAACTGCTTGCTGTAAAGTGTTGCGTGCCATTATTTATATTTATTGTAAAGGTATAAAGCCATTGTCTATTAACTCACCCATATCTTCTTCAACCTCATCACCCATGCCCCACACAATAGGATTTAAATTAAAATTGCCTTC
>CEVZ01052510.1_pt1 | contig 11518 bp, 10 predicted proteins | sample 361371 | NCBI WGS metagenome assembly CEVZ01 (sample SAMEA2620217, study PRJEB7988) | marine metagenome | isolation source: saline water (ENVO:00002010), including
AATGTGGTGTAGTACTCAGGGTCTTGTAGTCCAACATAGTTTAGCAAGGTTCCACTTGCAATGTCTACGTTTGCGTTTGGATTGCTTATTTTTGGATTCTCGGAAAGAACCATTGGAGCAATTTGGCGCAGAACTCGAATGATTCTGTAATACTCATCATCTGGACAGATTTCTTCGCCCAAGGCGAATTGTACTGTGGCTCTTGGATCTTCAGCACGTAGAACGGCATGCCCAAATCCGAACACAGGTCTCTTCGCTTCCAATTCTCCTCTTACGAATCTCTCAACTTCGGCAGGGTCTGAAGTTCCAATGCGCTTTACGAATTCAAAGCACGACTGGTTTGCTCTACCATGTAGTGGACCGGATAGAGCATTCATTGCTCCGGCCATTGAAGAGTAGACTGTTGCATGACCACTTGCTACAGCTTTGCCTGTGAATGTCGATAGGTTTCCTCCGCCGTGGTCCATGTGAAGAACTAGGTAAGTTGACAGAACTCTGTTCATTACAGCCTTGTCAACATTATCCAAATCAAGGGTGTTGGTGAATCTTCCAACTAAAGGCAGTGTCAAATCATCGCTAGGAATGTTATCTGTTCTACCTTCGCGATATCTGAAAATCAACCCCATCAATCTCGGCATTCTTGCGATAAGATTCATTGCATCTTCTTTCCAATCGTCAACTCCACCAAGCATTCCTAATGTGTGAATGCCGATTGAGAGCCAGTCCATTGGATGGCCATCTCGAGGTAGTGTTGCTAATACTTCTTCCACCCCGGATGGAAGTTCTCCTCGGGATTGCAACTCTTCTCTAAATTCTACAGATTGCTCTATGTTTGGCAACTCCTTGTTGAATAGAAGAAAAATGATATCTTCAGGCGACATCATAGCCAATTCACTAATCGGATATCCGCAATAATGAACTCCTTCAGTAGGGGTTACGAAAGAGGTTCGACAAGTTCCAACCGGGACGCCTCTCATACCAATATTGAGGTGAGCGGTAGTCAATTCCAACAACGACTCTTCATCAGCCAAGAATTCACCACCGAACCAAGGGAAAAGCCACCACGGTATAAGGGCGACGCTGATTTTTGCAACAAACTACCTATTCGGTGTGTTTTACAACACCAAGTGTTTTTTACTGAAATGATGGCTAAATGAAAATGTATCATCTACGCTTAGGTGGCCATTCTCGAAAGCCTCTCGTAGCATCCCTATCATCGATTATTTTCTTGCGAATTGTATTACCATCAATGATGAACGCTTCCTCTGATTCGAGTCCAGGGCAACTATTCACCGTTTTCTCCCATGAGCGCTGCGAGCGTACATTTTCAGCCCAGAATGGGAACGACCTACACTGTGCAGGTCGTGACTGATAGACTGTGCATTTCTTTTCTTCATCGAGATAAATGCAGATGTCAGTGTATGGGTCTGAGTTCAAGATCCATCTGCCATCAAGTGTTTGTCGGCAATCTCTCTCAAGCCATTCTTCAACTTCCAAATTGTGATGCGAAGCTAATGTTTCAGCATCTTCCGGACGCAGATAAACAATCCCTCCCGGCTCATCACAACATTTGCCGCAGTTTGGCTGACAAGCGAATGGAACTCCAGACATCCACCAAGGGCGCATCATCCCTCTTCACCTATCGGTGTCAAGACAGTTACAGGGGTTAACATAGCATATTTAGGAGGCTCTTGCACATTTCCTAGGATCATTTCAATCTCTCCGACTCTGTCGGCGATTTCAATTAATTCTTCAACCGATGCGTCTCTACTTCTCTCAGCCAAGTCGAACATTTCTTCTTCGAGTTCTGCCAATTTATTTGATTGCTCTATGTGCTCATTACTCATTCGCTCGAACATTTGGTCAGTGATGGAATCTATGCTAGAGGTGGTTTCAGTAACTCTAACTCGGTCTAAACTATCCAGGGTGTCATCACTGTGAATTAAGAATTCGTCACTCTCGTCTACAGTTAGGGTAGTTGTTACGTGAGGGGTGAGGTTGGTGCTAGTAAGTACTTCATGCAATTCATCCTGCTCTTCAATCGTAAGTTCGGGAATTTCCCAGTCGTCGCTGAGTTCAGGGACTGGGACATTCAATTCCACTCCGGCAACATCTGTTCCAGTGTAAACATGGTCAAGAGTTTCACTAATTACTCGTGAAGCAATCTCCTCAAGGTCTTCTCTTTCGGTGAACAATTCTACTTCTGTCATTTCTAGAGGTACTTCTTCGAGAATGCTCGTTACATCGTCGCCGGAAATAATCCTCTCTCCCGATTCAACGGCCAAAGCGACTTTCTCAAATGCTGCATCAGTGCTTCGCCAGTCGCCGCCTCCGTGTTTCACAATTCTTGCAATCATTGCATCATCTAGGAGCAATGCGCGACCTCCTGCATTACGTCTTAAGTGGGTGATTAGAGATGAGGAACTTGGCTTTCTAATCCATACGCTCGTAGCGGAACGCATCACTTCCCATAGTCTGCGAGCAGGCCATTCATTAGAATCAACTCTGGATGTTGCAATGACTTGTACTCCCATGTTCAGAGCATAATCAATCATCATTCCAAGTTCAGTAGCAATTCTTTCATCAGCTAGGTGAAGGTCATCGATTGCGATTAAGTTTGCATGCGCTACTGCGTCCTGCCATCCATCAGGCAGCGACTCCCAGCCGCGCATAGCCGATGTTGACAATAAGTGCACATTGCCATCTTGTCTGCGAATCATCGCTTGAACCGAAGCGCTCAAAATATGCGATTTGCCACATCCTGTGTCTCCAAGAATTAGCAGTGGATTCATTGTAATACCGGGCTTTTCAATTACCTTTTCACACGCCATTGATGCTCGAGAGTTTTCTTCAACAACATGCCAACTCTTCCAGGTATTGTGGTCTGAAAGTTTCTGAACAGGAGGCCATAAAGGTCTGAATGCGAGATCTTTCATGCCGTAATCTGTGAAATTTGTAGAATAACCTCGCTGAGTATCGAGGACTTCTGCCCATATTGGCCTGCCATCTTTTAGCAAGCCGAACGATTCTCCAAGTAACTCCTCGTCCCTTTCCTCGATCTCTTGTTTATCTCGCATTTCGCCGATTCGTTTTGCTGCGATTTGTGAAAGCGAGGTTTCTCCTTCATCCAAATCAATACTTGGCTTCCATGAAGTCGCTTCTCCAAGAACTTGGTCTGCAACAATATCGAAAGTAGGACGTTCCTTCACTCCTGTTCTTGAAAGAAGATTACCTTCCCGGGTATCAATTGCTTCTTTGACTCCTCGCAGTGTGTTCAACTTTGATAATGCTGGCCGATTTGAAGCGGTATCTCTACCAAGGCTCTCTCTAGCGTTTGCTAGAGCGAGTTGAAGTTTCTCTCGGCGTGAAAGTCTCATTCTATCTCCTCCTCGTCAAATTTCCAAGATTCGAGTTCTTTGTCGATATCTAATTCCTTCTGAGGGACACTAGATGCTTGAGATCTCTTTGCGATGTTACGTTTGATTTCGACACCACGAGCTGCTAGGGGGCTGATGACCTTGCCCTTTGATTCAGATTTCTTTTTACCTACTGCTTTTGGACCAAGTTTTGTCTTTGGTAAATTTCTAGACTTCTTGGAAGAATCTTGGCGCGCAGCGTCATCCAATTCTGTTGGGATTGTGCTTGGAATAGATGGCATGGCTCCTTCTTTGCCAACTCCAATTGCTGTCTTTGGCAGGGATTTTGTCATAGGCAAATCTCCAATCTCTCTGTCACCTTTCACTGCTGCGAGACCAGCAAGTCTCGTTTCTCTCGCACTCATTACTTTGGCGTGCTTTGCTTTGCGCCTCTTGACCCGTTGTGGTTTCCTTGGACCCTTGGTTTCAACAGGTTCAGGTACTTCTTCCACGACTTCTTCTTGTATCGTCTCAGTGATGATTATTTCCTCTTCTACAACCTCAATAGGTATCTCTTCGATAACTTCTACAGGTTCTGGAACTTCCTCAACAATTTCCTCAGGAGCAAATGATTCTGGAGTATTTGCTTCCAAATATTCTGCAAGGCGAAGTAATTCTTCTTCGGTTGGAGGAGCCATCAGAGGATGGTCCAATAGTGAATCTGGATCAGTATTCCATGCTGAAATGACAGAAGTTTCCAGATATGGAGCAGCCCTCATCAGTTGAGCTGCTTCAGATTTTGTCCATGCAGATTTATCACATGATATTAACAAGCAGTCATCTTCGTATCTCATCCTGTCGCCGAGTTCTCTAACCATCTCAATCACAGAATCCGCTCCACATATATTTGCGAGATATTCTAAGCCATCCAAGAGAAGAACTGCTCTAAGGTTGCCTTCCAAGAAACCATACACTGTTCCTTTTATTGCATCGATGTCTACGAATTGGACACCTTCACCTTCCTTCTGAGATAGCCAAAGGCTATTTTCTGCTGGAATGTTGAAATTAACCATTAATTCTTCACGCGTTTTTCTGCTGATTACCAATAATGGCTTACCGTGGTTTTTCAGATGAGATGCGAGTTGAAAAATCATTTCACTTTCATTGGAATGAACGCTTCCAGGCTTGAGTGAAATGCCCATCTCGACATGCCTGTGAACCATTGCTGCTGCTTTGGCTTTGACAAATTCAGGAGCTTCAATGGTAGCTTCAATCGTTGGTAGTTTACTGGATTTAGTCCACGCATTTTTTCGATTGCTGATATTTTCCCACCACTGTGAAGATTTATTCTCTTCCGGAGATTCTACTGTAAGTTTGGCCATTGGATGTAAATCAAGAATACGTTGGACATCTACATCTTCAATCAACTGAATAAGGCAGTCTAGTTCAGAGCAATCGGCTTCAATCTCAATTAGTGCTTCTACACCTTCAAGAATCGCTTTCTCTTCATGAATTGCAGCGCTGACTTCCCCTCTGGTTACGACGACTTGCCCAACCCTCGGCATCTTTTCAGCGGGCGTTCTTTCGGTACGAATGTAACCGCTTGAATTGAGTTTTACCATCTCATTGACGAGGGTTGCGAGAATACCTGCGCCCCCGCGCCTTTCCTCGATGATATTCCCTCTTGGTAACTCGACCATAGGCACCCCTACGGGGTGGTTCGTAATTCCACCCTTCTTGAATGATGGGGATAAATCATGCATTATGACGAGGGTTTCATGTCCTAAATGCGCGTGGCGAGAATATGGACGCACCAAAGGGGCTGATTCTTTTTTCAAATACGCCCCTTGGCAAAGAGTTCAATGATTCGACTGTGAATCTGAAGATTTTACTTGGAGCAGTTAATTTGGCGCTTATCATAGCCGCTGTATTTTTGGAAATCAACTTGCTTTTGATCACCATCCTTGTTGTAGCAATGAATGTGATTCTAATTCGCAGTTTGATTTCTGCTAGCGCCACTGTTCCACTTGCTGTTAACCTCAATCATCCATTCATGGAATCAGAACCGGTCTCGAAATCAGAAATCATGGTTAAATTTTCTGAAAATTGGATAGACCCAGGCCCCCATCGTTTGAAATTGGCCAAAGATTCCCTTTCGTGCTGGGTTATTCATCGCCAAGATGATGATATGTCCCTCTTGTCCGTATGGGATACAAATCTAAAAGAATCCATTCTCAATAAGCAGCTTGCAATTATCAATCAAGCAATCTCTCTGAACAATGCAGTCAATGGGTCAAATGATGAATTTGAAGATGCCCGTGAAAGAGAATCACAAGAATCATCTTTGCTTGAGAGAGAATGGTTGCCGGAAGAGGAAATCGATGTACAAGGCCCGATTTCTCGAATTTTCACAAATGAATGAAATCATCTTGGAAATATGAACATCACACCGTACCTTCAAATGGTGTATTCTACGCACACACACCATGGCCGCAGACTCAGTCTGGGACGGAGACATCTCCTCGCTGGATGAATCCCAGCGTGATTTGTTAACTGGAGGAGGGCTATCAAAGCGATTTTCCAACTTGCCTCTTTGGCTATCTCATCCTTCGAATATAGGAGCATTTTACGGGTTTTTGGTTTCCTTGGCCTTGATTCTTCCATACGCAATGACCGAAGAATTTTGGTTCCCTCTTTGGTTACTTCATGCTAGTTTACTGATTTTCGCAACTGCGTTCTTAGGAATATTCAGCCGAATTGTTAATGCTTTTACCAAAAGAATGCCAATTGCAGTCAATAGGAAAGCACTCTATCCTATGCCGTTCATCGGTTTTGCTCTCATTACTCTAATCCACACTGATTTGTTAGTCAACAACACCTATTCCCAATATTTGTCATGGGGTTTTCTGATGATTCCAGGCCCACTTTACATTCATCTTTCATGGGCGCCAAGGTGGAGATTACTTTGCATGATTGAAGACGGTAAAGCCCCGTTCGCAGAAATGCCGGCAAAGCAGTATCTTCAGGAGCAGGAATCTGATTCGATGGAATCTGACGATACTGAGCTGATGGAAGTCATAGAAGAGTTTGAATCTGAAGAAGAGTAATCAGATCAATCCCACTTCTTTACCAGCGCTCTCGAATATTCGAAGAACTTCATCTAAATCTTCACGTGTAAGTCCTGCAGACATTTGAGTTCTCACACGGGCTTTGTCTCTTGCAACCATCGGGAAAACGATTGCTCCAGCCATTACGCCTTGCTTTAACATTGCATTTGAGAGACCTTTGGCGACAGAGGATTCACCGCACATTACAGGAATGATTGGAGTGGTTGACACACCGGTGTCAAAGCCAAGAGATTGCATCTCGGTTCGGAAATACTCGGTATTTTCCCAAAGCCTTGCATGGTGTTCTGGTTCATCCATCAATACCTCTACTGCAGCCTTTTGCGCTGCTGCAACACCGGGTGGCTGTGAACCTGATAGGAGCCAAGAACGAGAATGATTCAAAGCATGTTTCCTAACGATCTCTTTACCTGCAAGGATTCCTCCTTGAACGCCAAGGGCTTTTGAGAATGAGCCGACTTCAAAGTCAACCCTTCCTTGTAACTTGAAGTGGTCAACAATACCTCTCCCGCCATCTCCTAGGACTCCTTCTCCATGGCAATCATCAACCATAACCATTGCATTGTATTCTTCAGCAAGTGCAGTCAATTCATCAAGAGGACAGATGTCACCATCCATTGAAAACACTCCATCAACGATGACCAGTTTTCTTTCAGCATCTTGATTTTCCTTGAGGACTTGTTCGAATGCACCCATGTCATTGTGAGGGAATACTGCTCTCTGTGCCTTTGTCAATCTAACTCCGTCAATGATTGAGCCGTGATTTAGTTCATCTGAAATGATGATGTCTTGCTTTCCTTGTACTAGTGAAGGAATCAATCCGACATTTGCAGTGTAGCCTGCAGAGTAAATCAGCGAAGATTCTACTCCTTTGAATTCAGCAACTTTGTCCTCTGCTTGTAAGTGGATGTCCATAGTTCCTGCAATGGCTCTTACTGAACCACTTCCTGCACCGTACTTTCTTGTGGCTGCGATTGAAGCTTCGACAACCTTTGGATGGGTTGTGAGGTTCAGATAATTATTAGCAGATAGCATAATTGTTGGCTTTCCGTCCATCGTACAGCGAGGAGTATTGGCGCTTTCCAGAGTTGGAGGTTGCCATAGAAGTGATTGTTCTTCTAGATGCGCATATCTCTCTTCCATCCAAGATAAATCTCCTGCCATGGTAATGCCAAGTGGTAGTTCTACATGTTGTTTTGCTCCGTTGCAAACAGTCATCAATAAGAGGCCGCTGGGCCGGTCAATGCGAATTACTGGTATCGTTTCTTCGGGGCTCGGAAGAGCGCACATTTTCATGTCTCAGCAACATTACCAAGACCAATTCAAGACAATTATTGGTAGAGGCGCATGGCCTGGAACTTTGAACGTCAAAGTCGAGGGAGAATCGTTGATTCAATACAAGAAGTTGCGAGTTAGTGCGGGCTTGGAAGAAGGAGATGCAAGTTCGGTTGAATCACATAGGGTCAAGGGCTTCGACAGAGATGGTGTTTCCTTTGGTGGAGCAACAGCATTTCTAGCAACTATCGAAGCCGAAGAAGTTAGCCATGATTGTGCGGTACTGATTCCTGATTTGACAAGACATGAAGATGTCGTGGAAGTCATCGCAGGTGTTTTCCTGCGAGAGTCCTGCTCACTGGTTGATGGAGACACGGTCAATATCGTCCTTGAATCAAGTCAAACTGTCTGATAATGATCTCTTTTTGTTGCTGTCTGCAGAGGTCCTGCCATCTCGAACTGGAATGGTCTGGCATAGGAATTGTTGGCTCCTGTGTTTCAATATCAGGTATTCCTTCCCAAGTTACTGACCATAAGATTAGCCAATCGGGGTCTGCTAATCCTAGATCGATCTCAGTTTGTGGATTATCCCTTGCTTCGATAACTCTCTCAATAGTCCGATAACCTGTGATTACTGCTAACATTGCATTTGCAATTCTTCTGACCTGATTCCAGACAAAAGCCTCACCTACAATTTCGAATCCAATGATGCGCCCATCATTCACCCAGGGTTTGCAATCTTCGACCACTCTGGTAGTTGTTCGCCCAGGCTCCCTCCTACAGAAATTAGACCAGTCATGCTCTCCTTTGAACAGTGAACATAATTCGATAAAATCCTCTAATTCAGGCTCGACCCAGCCTTCCATACATTCCATTCTGTATCGGTATGTTCGATACAGTGCTCTTCGTGGGCTCCAATCATCTGCAACTTGTCTTGCGTCAATCAATGAGATACTCTCGGGAATTTGATGACCTACAGCTTTGATGAATCCAGCCTCTCCCATTGCATCCCAGCGTTCTTGTTCAAGGTCGATGAATCCTCCATTCAATCTTACATGTACGCCGGAGTCTGTGCGGCTGGAGAATGCAACTGGCATTCTCTCTTGTGTCCACTTCAGTTTCTTTTTGAAAATATGCATGAAGGTTCCCTGAACAGTAGGGACGTCTGGTTGAACCTGACTGCCATGAAAACAATCACCATAATGGCCGAAACGGAAGGCGATACGCGCCTTCCCCATGCGATTCACCTCACTCGTCAGAAGATAGTACTTCAGCTGCGTCTTCAGCAGAGTAGCCCAAGCCACCAACTGCCCAGACTAATGCCTGCTTTAGCCATGGCTGAATCATTGGATTGTCTCTTCCTTGGCCAACTCTTTCGATAGCATCGACGATAAGTCTGCTAGCATCAAACAATGTGTCCTCTACTGGGATCTCGTTCAAATCAGCCATCTTTTCAAGGCGCTGATATTCTTTGATAGCCATTGGGATTCTGCCACAATCTAAGCAGAAATTTGCGAAAGAAGCAACATATTCCAAGTTCTCTTCATCAAGTTGCATTGCTTTCTTGTAAACTTGCATGATTTTACCTGCAGGAACATCTTCTTCCATGTCCATGGAAAGGCGCATGAATGCAGATTCAGCCCAACCATAATGCGCTACTGCGTTATCAGGTTCTGCTTCTCTTGCTTGGTCGAATAACTCCATTGCCTCAGTAAATTGTCCACTTGACAGGGCCATGCCAGCCTGTTGGATTAGGTCGCTCATGTCAGCGCCTTAGAGAACAGGTTTTTGAAACCTATGTGTCAATCTTGAGTTTCTGCGATTTGGTCTTTGAGGTCGTTTAGAATTCCAGATTGGCTGTGTCTCTGATGCATTTCATTGAGTAACTGCTCAATCGCTTTCCAGTTTGTGATGCAGAAGAATGAGAACCTTGGGTCAGGTAGGTCGATTTTTCTGGTTCTCTGGTATGTCAGGAATGCGAACATCTTCTTGAAAAGACTCTTTGTAACTTGTCCCTCTGCAGTAACACTTTCACCAGAACTACCTCCTCCAGTTGTGCCTACTGAAACCGACATGGCATCTTCTCCAATTCCTAATTGGCTTCCAGTGTCGCAGATAATTGTGTTATATCCAAACATTGCACCTAGCATAGTTCTTTGAGTTCTAATCTCGTTAATGTTGTCGAAAAGAATTCTTCTTCCATCTCCTGGGATGATTAGATGTTGAGTGAAAATCACTCTGTGGTTTGTAATTGCATAGTGGAAACTTCGCTGGTAAAATATAGTAAATAGAGTGAACAATGTTGCCCAGAATATTCCGAATAATGTGTAACTAAACTCGTCAAGTGGAATGAATCCTGAATCCTTGTTCATTATCCATGCAATGAAATCATCAAGTCTCAAAACTGGAGGTGTGAATGCTACAACCAACAGGAAAATGGTTGTCCATTTTCCACTTGTAGTTCCATTCAACATTCTGTTGAACCAAGCAACACCGAGCATGACTATTACGAAACCAATCTCTCCAATGTCTGATAATTCAATCAAGAAAACCATGGTTTTGACAATGAAATTGTCATCACTACTAGCATCCCAGTCTATGGCGAATAGTAGGTGTGCTCCAAGAATAATTAGCGAAATCACATACATTGGGACGAAAGCAAAGATTGACGGCTTCACATCCTTGAGGATCTCTTCATCACCAGTTAATCGGAATTTTTCCCTTAGCGAGTTTTGGTTGGAAGTTGAATTTTCAGGCTCTTCAGTTTCCGTTTGCGAATTGCCTTCTTCTGCGGCTTCAGTTGATAGTTCCTCATCGGACATAATAACCTCTCCTAATTAACAACGAGACATAGTCGATGATGAACCTTACGGCGAATTCTTCAGTGAAGTAGCCCCCATGAGTGTTCTGCATTACCGCGGATAGCACCCCAATCTTTGCGGCATCGAATGCCTTGTTCATCATCAATTTCCAATTTAGTCACTTCCAATGGATACTCATTGTAAGTCAGATGTGATTTCATCCCACCTCTAGTTGGTTGGTCGAAAGTCCAATGTGCTCTAGTTACAGCTTTGGCTTCAATTCGGATTTCTGTGACGCCATTCCACATGTGCACATGGAAAGTAGGAAGCCCTAATTCATTGCAGGTTCTCTCAACTCTAACTTCACTGAATCTTTCACTTCTTTGTCTGTCAACATCATGGAAGAGGCCCCCCATCGAAAGCGGGAAATGAGTGAAATCTCTTCTCTTCCAATGACGTGAATCTTTTGCTGTTAAGGTTGGAGATACATGCGGCACAAACCAGTCAATGTAGGAACCATCGTCTAAATGTAGCATTCCCCAAAACCAAGGTGGAGAAGGTGCTTGAACGCACACTTTCTGGAAATAGGCTGAGCCGCTAACCTCCTTTCCATCGATTGTTCCATCACACAGAGCTCCATGCAATCTGGAAATTCCATATCCCATTCCGAGTCCGTATTCGGCTTGAGCGACTTTCATGCTCGACATTGCATTATTCCAGGGTTCCATTTTCAGATCGAAATTACCGTAGTCTGTTTCTAACTTAAGCCAGAATCTGTCCTCTTCAGGATTAAGGCCCATGGAATATTCTTTTTCGGTATGTGATGCAACGACTCCGCCTTTTTTGTATGGCCAATCAGGATGGTCCTCAGCGATAACGATAATTCGACTTTCTTCCAACACCAATGGCTCAATCATCTTGTAGCCATCGTACCACCATGCTGCAACCATTCCATCCATTG
>CEVZ01069322.1_pt1 | contig 11518 bp, 9 predicted proteins | sample 361371 | NCBI WGS metagenome assembly CEVZ01 (sample SAMEA2620217, study PRJEB7988) | marine metagenome | isolation source: saline water (ENVO:00002010), including
AAACCATTATTAGAAGGAGAAATAAGGTCTGCTTTTGCAATGACAGAACCTCAAGTAGCATCATCTGATGCTACGAATATGGAGGCGACGGCTGAATTGGTAAATAATGAGTGGGTTATAAATGGTCAGAAATGGTGGACTTCAGGAGCTGGAGATCCTAGATGTAAAATCATGATTTTTATGTGTGTAACTAACCCAGAAAATGAAAGGCATCAAAGACACTCTATGATCCTTGTACCAATGGATACGCAAGGAGTGGAAGTCCATAGAATGATGCATGTTTTTGGTTATGATGATGCTCCTCATGGGCATGCACATATAAAATTCAATAATGTTAAAGTTCCACATGAAAATGTAATTCTAGGAGAAGGTAGGGGTTTTGAAATTGCTCAAGGAAGGCTTGGTCCAGGAAGAATACATCATTGTATGAGATCTATTGGAGCTGCAGAAGTTGCTTTTGAAATGATGTGTAAAAGATCTTTAGACAGAAAGGCATTTGGAAAAGAATTAGCAAGACTAGGTGGTAATTTTGATGTAATTGCAGATTCAAGGATGGAAATAAATCAGGCAAGACTTCTGACACTATATGCAGCATGGAAAATGGACAAATATGGTAATAAGATTTCTGCAAGTGAAATAGCTCAAATTAAGGTTGCAGCTCCAATAATGGCTTGCAATGTTATAGACAGAGCAATACAGATGCATGGTGGTGGTGGAGTAAGTCAGGATTTTCCTTTAGCAAGTATGTATGCACATATGAGATGTCTTAGACTTGCTGACGGTCCTGATGAGGTACATCGAAGAAGCATTGCAAGACTTGAATTGGCAAAATTATTTGAGGATTCCTAATGAAATTTGAAAATAAGGTTCTGCCGAATGAACAACAGTTAAAGGGCTTTATAGATCAACCAGAAATAGGCCCTATCAAGATGTTAAACCTTGTAAAATTAAAAAAATTTGCTGAATATTCTGATAATAGGGAAACAAAACTTACAGGTCTTGAAGCATATATTCTTTATGGTGAAGAAACTCAAGAACATTTAAAGAAAGTTGGAGCCAAATTAATCTTTAGTGGACCAGTTTCTCGACTAATGATAGGTGAAGTAGATGAACTTTGGGATCTCGTTGCTATTGCAGAATATCCCAATAGAGGGGCAATGATGAAAATGATGACTGATCCTGAATACATAAAAAGCAGTGAGCATAGAGAGGCTGCAATTGAAGGCCAACTAAATATCGAAGTTTTGTGAAAAGACTTTTACCTAAAGTCGCAGATAATAATTATTATGGCTTAAAAGTAGCTTACTACTTTTTTATATTTTTCATGGTAATCAATACCATAAGAAGTTTTATACATTTATTAGCTGAGGATGCAGGCCTAAATTCTATAGCTAACATTATTGTTTTTGAGGGCACTCCAGACCCTAATGAAGCAATTTATTTATTTGGATCTCTTTGGGGTGAGATGCAGGTACTTTGTTGTCTGATCAGTTGGGTTGTAATTGTACGTTATAAAAGTCTGATCCCTTTCATGTATTTAATTTGGTTATTAGAATGGATTTTAAGGATTACTCTAATCAGCTATATGCATAGTTTAGATGCTATTTATAAGACAGGTCCTACTCCTGGAGCTGATTATGCTCCTTTAGTTATAATTTTTCTTATAATATTCTTTATATTATCACTTAAAGAAAGATCAAAATGAAATTTCTTAAATATTTATTAATTAGCCTAACCTTCTTTGGCGCATTAATTTTTGGACTTCTTCAATTGTCAGGAGTACAAGACTTTCTTGCTAAGAAAGCAATAGAAAGACAATTTCAACAAGCAGACTTCTTTTCTGATGAAGACGCTCTTTCAGCATTGGTGTGTGGATCAAGATCACCATTCCCAGATCCAAACAGAGCAGAAACATGCATCTTGATTAAGGCTGGTGAAAATATTTATATAGTTGATATTGGAGATGGTAGTGCCACAAAACTTCAAATGTGGCAAATAGATTTAAGTAAGTTAGAAGCTGTTTTTTTAACACATTTACATTCTGACCATATGGCTGATTTACCTGGATTGCATTTTAATTCTTGGCTAGCAGGAAGATCATCAAAGTTAAAGGTTTATGGTCCTAGTGGTGTTGAACTTCTAACTAATGGTTTCGATCTTGCATTCACAATGGACACCAAATTTCGAGTTGATCATCATGGTGAAGGTGTTCTCCCTTTATCTGTAGCAGGATATGACCCAAAAATACTACATCCTGATGGCGAAATAATCATTGATGATGGCAATCTAAAAGTCACAGCTTTCTCTGTAATTCATGAACCTATTGACCCAGCCTTTGGCTTTAGGTTCGATTATAAGGGAAGATCCATTGTTATAAGCGGAGATACACTTTATAGCGAAAACCTTGTTAATAATTCTATGGGAGTTGATGTTTTATTTCATGATGCAATATCTTTGGATACTGTTCACATGCTGAGAGAATTTACTTTCGAACAAAATAATAAAACTCTCACAAAAGTACTAGATGACATACAAACTTATCATGAAAATACGATTAGAGTTGCTGAATTAGCTAATGAGGTTGAAGCAAGATATTTAATTTATTACCACCTAATTCCTTCTCCAAGATCATTTCTAGCTGAAATGTTGTGGACTAGAGGCATAAATGAAGTGCGTAGCAATAATTGGATGTTATCGGAAGACGGGACACTAGTTATTCTTCCAGTTGGAACTGATGAAATAATTATTAGCACTATAGACTGATTCAGGAGATATTATTGCTTAGTACGATAGATCATATAATTATCACAGTAGAAGATTTGCCTTCAGCGGTAGAGGACTACACTAAAGTACTTGGTTTTAAACCAACCTGGAGAGGAGAGCATCCTCAAATGGGGACAGAAAACGCACTTTTTCCACTTCAAAATACCTACTTAGAACTAATGGCAGCAAAAGGAAATGGTTTATATGCAGATATAGTTAAAACAAATTTGGATACTAAGGGAGAGGGATTGTTTGGATTGGTTTTAGGAACGAGCAATCTTGAAACTTTTAAAAAAAAGCTAAATGATAACGGCATTGAAACTGGAAGTATTTCTGATGGAAAGGGTTTTGAAGCCCAGCTTAATTTAACCAGGACCTGGAAAAATTTATTTTTTGATCCATCCATTACTAGAGACCTTTTTGTATTTCCAATAGAACATGTTTCAGGAAAATTGCCATCGGCCCAAGAAGATAAATCTCAGGTCAGTAGATTAGATGCTGTTGTAATAAATACCAATGATCCTGATGGTTTTATATCTTTATATCGAGATAAATTTGGTATTAGGTTAGCCTTAGATAAAGTTATAGAAGAGTGGAAAACCAGAATACTATTTTTTCGCATTAACAAAACAACCATAGAAGTTATAGAAAAACAAAGTGAAGAAAAAAAAGCAAAAGATTTACTTTGGGGCCTTTCTTGGAATGTAGAGAACATAAAGGCAACCCAAGAGAGGCTCATAGATCTGGGAGTAGAAGTAACTGATGTAAGAAATGGAATCAAGCCAGATAGTTTGGTCTGTACTGTAAAGTCTCACACCAGAGGAGTTCCTACACTTTTAATTCAACATTTATAAAATAATGTTATATTCAGATAATGATAAAAATTATAAAACATATATTTAAACTTATTTTTCTAAACTGCATCTTCTTTTTATCATTTAATATTTTTTCAAACAGTTATGAATCAAGTGCGGATTCTGTTGAGGATAAAGAAAGAAAGAATTTATTCTACATTGGTTTAGGCTCTGCGGATGATTCAGATATAGTTGGTGAAGAGCCATGGTCAGTAGGTATTGTGCTACGAGATGACGATAATTTTTATGGTTTTGATATTGGTGGTGAAGGGGTAATGATAAATCAAGCAAGAGATTACTATGAAGGAACCTATTATGTTGATTCAATAGAACAAGCAACTTCTTTTAATCTTATAGCTGGAATTAAAATAAGTGGAGATTCTAAATTTCGAACAGATTTTGGAATTCTTGCTGGAATTATAGAGCAGTCATCAGAATGTCCGTCTTCATACTCTGGGTATAATTGTTACTATTCTTCTTATTACAATAATCGAGCAGATTACGAGTACACATTTAATTATGGATTAGTTTTGCATGCTTCTTTTGATCGAGTAACATTTGGAGTAAGAGCTACAGGCGAAAGTACTCAAATTATCTTCGGCTTTAATTTTTAGTATTTTTGTAAGTAATTCTAAAGATCTGGTTAGACCTATCATCTGAAATAAGCATAGAACCATCTCTAAGAACTAATGGTGCAGCAGGAGCACCCCATGTGGATTCTCCCTCTAGCCATCCATCTAAAAAAACTTCACTTGATTCAATCAAACCATCCTTAATTTTCATGAATAAAACTTTATAACCAACTTTTGATGATCTGTTCCATGATCCATGTTGAGCTACAAAGATTCCATTTCTATAGTAATCAGGAAACATTGATCCATCATAAAATTTCATTCCTATAGGTGCTGTATGAGCTTGAAATTCCCATATAGGCTTTGAAAATTCAAAACCTTTTGGAGATTTAAAACCATCATCTTCAATATCATTACCATGTATATAAGGAAATCCAAAGTGTTCACCTTCAAATTCAACCTTATTTAACTCACAGGGAGGAATATCGTCACCCATCCAGTCTCTGCCATTATCAGTAAAATATAATTCTTTAGTAACCGGATGCCAGTCAAAGCCAACACTGTTTCTTACTCCGTCAGCATATATTGATAGATTGTTGTCTGATAGCTTTAATATGGTTCCAAACCTCTCATCATCTTCATCACAGACATTACAGGGAACGCCCTCTGTAATGTAAAGATTTCTATCTGGACCAAAATCAATCCATTTCCAACCATGCCAATTTTTTTTAAGTGGATTCCACACATCCTGTCTAGGTAAATTATCAAAATAAACATCAGCTCTAAGGTCAGTGTAAGAATTTAAATTAATCCTCTGCTCTATGTTCTTTACAACTAGAATTTTATCAATTTCAGCAATATAGAGGTCACCATCTAAAAGGGCTACACCACTAGGAGAGTTTAAATCACTGAATAGAATAATAGTGTTCGAAGTATTTTTTTTATTTATTGCATAAACATTACCTGCAGATCTACTACCAACAAAAATATATTCTTCTCCTTCAACCATTTGTCTGGGGCCATCAATGTTTTCATTGAAGATTGAGATTTCAAAACCTTCTGGAACATTTAATTTATCTATATCAGATAGAATTACTTCAGAAAAAATAACAATAATTAGAAATAGAATTTTTTTGGGTAAATAATACATTTTATGCTAGTCTAATTAGCCCGCTGAAATAATGCAAAAATAATTTAAAAGGGAGAATTATGAGAATACTAAGTACTTTATTTTTAATAACAAGCACATTATATGCGTATGAGAATATGCAAGAAAGAATTCCACCTGAAGTGCTAGAAAATATGCCACCTGAAATGGCTGAAAGATTTGGTGTAGATAAAGAGGATGAAGACTTTGAGACATTGCAAGATTTTTTTGATGCTGCAGAGTATGAAACCTATGATGGCTTTCTAAAACTACATAAAAATTTAGAGGATGATGAGTACTTTTTAGAATTAAACGAAGATCAACTCAATAATGAATTCATATATTTTGCATATCTTTTAAATGCCCCACAAGCAGCAGGTGTTAGAGGAGGGGCTATTGGACAAGGAGCTATCCTAGAATTTAGACGTTTTAAAGATGAGATTGCGCTATATAAGAAAAATACATATTTCTCTAATGAAACCGATAATAATATTGGAAAAGCGGATCTAACAAATATTATTGAAGCTTTTCTTGAAAGATTCCCAATTGTTGTTGAAGAAAATGGAACCTTAATAATTTCAATAGACGAATTATTAAAATCTGAAATCTTAACAAGAATTTCACCAAATTTACCACCTGAATATAGAAACTTTGTAGCGCTCAATTTAGGAAGACTAGACGAAGATAAGACTTACGTAAACCAAGTAAGAAATTATTTAAAAAATACAGCTGTTGAAGTCATGTTTAGTTTTGAAAATACAAATCCAAATCAAAGAAGATCTGTATATGCTGTAGCTGACACAAGATTCACTTCAATTTCTGCTAGGCATCTTTTTGTTCAAATGCCTGATGATCAATTTATTCCAAGGGTTGCAGACCAGAGAGTTGGCTATTTTTCGCAAAGAGTTACTGATATGTCGACATATGAAAACTACCCTCAAAGAGACCTAATAAATAAGTGGAGATTGGTTAAGAAAGATCCAAATGCTGATTTGTCAGAACCTGTAAATCCTATTGTTTTTTGGGTTGAAAAATCAACACCTGAAGAAATTAAACCAATGGTAGTTAAAGGCATTGAAGCATGGAATTTTGCATTTGAAAGAGCTGGATTTAAAAATGCTGTTGTAGCAAAAATTCAACCAGATGATGCAGAGTGGGATGCAGGAGACATTCAATATAATGTTGTTAGATGGTCATCGTCTCCTGAACCTGGCTTTTCTGGTTATGGGCCGAGTATTGGCAATCCAAGAACAGGAGAACTTATTGCAGCAGATATAGTTCAAGAATTTAATGCAATTAAAAGAGGATATAACTACAGAAAGATTTGGGGCTGGACACCAGAAAACGATCCTTTAGAACAATGGATTGTGAGTCTAACAATGCATGAAGTAGGACATGCTATTGGTCTTCGTCATAACTTCAGTGCAAGTTATTTGTGGGGTCCTAAAGAAGTACATGATATTAACATCACTGGTAATACTACTATTGCATCAATTATGGATTATGATCCAATAAATCTTGCACCTCCTGGGCTGACACAAGGAAAATATTTCCCAACAGAACCAGGAGAATACGATAAATGGGCTATTGAGTTCGGATATAGTCCAGAACTTACAGATACTGATAGAGATGAATTATTATCTTTATCAATTCTGCCAGCCTACACATATGGACCTGATGAAGATGCAATGTCTTCACCAGGGAGAAATATAGATCCAAGGGCAAAGAGGTATGATATGTCGAATGATGTTGTTACTTACACAGCAGATAGATTTATAGTGCTTGATAATAAAATTGCTGAATTAGATGAAATTTTTTCTGATGATGGAGAAACAAAAAATGATTTTGCAAATACTTTTTATAGTTTATTAAGGGAAAAAGGAAGATTTATGGATGCTGTATCAAGGCAAATCGGCGGAGTTTATGTTACAAAACTAGTTAATGGACAAGATGCTTTTGCATATGAACCTGTACCATACGAAAAACAAAAAGCAGCAATGAATCTGATAATAGATAAATTTTTAATTAATGGTGTATGGGTTTTTGATCCATTGATCCTTAAAAATTTGCAAAGAGAAAAGAGGGCAGCTGGTGGTTATTCTAGAGATGGAAATGAAGACCCGAGACTTCATGAAATAGTCCTTGGGATGCAGAGCCGTGTTTTAGCAGCAATTTTACATCCTAGTGTTATGACCAGACTTATTGACTCTGCACAGTATGGAAACTCTTATATGCCGGAAGAAGTATTGAGTGATTTACATAATGGCCTTTTTATAAAAAATGAAGATCCAGACTCATTCAAACGGAATATTCAGTCATTCTATGTAGATGCATTAATAGGAGCTTTTACAGATGATAGTGATTATGATGAGATATCAAAGGCAGCTATCTTTGAATCCCTTTTAAAAATTAAAGATTTCACAAAAGGAAATTTCAGAAATGCGGAAACCAGAAGCCATTTCCAATATTTAAACTGGAAAGTATCGAACTTTATAGACGGAAAAGTCTTTACTTTATTAGAGGATAAATAATTTTATTAGACCCGTAGCTCAGCTGGTTAGAGCGCTGTCTTGACATGGCAGAGGTCGTTGGTTCAAATCCAATCGGGTCTACCACTTTTCTACATCCTCTAAAAGAATTACTGCAGCGGGCTTAGACATCTTAGTATTGCTATGGGCAGCACCTTTAATGATTTTAAATTTCCAATTAAAAACAAGATTATTTTCTTCAACTATTCTTTTTGTTGTACTAAAAAAGTTATTAGCTCTATGAAATCTGTTTTTACCTTGAGCATTTGCACCGTCAGACTGATTCACGGAGGAATCAATATCTACATCCTCTGAACCAATAAGTATATGTAATTCCATTGCTAAAAAGCTTCTGACATGATCTGATGTAAGCTTAATAGGTGGATTGTTCAAACCATAAGGAAATGATGCTCCGTTTAGAAATGTATACCAGCCAGCATTAGCAGCAACAGCATTAGAAATTCTTGGATTATCTGAAAACAATAAATATCTGTGAACAAATTGAGATCCACCGGAATGGCCGTAAAGCATATACTGATCTACATCTAAATCATATTTATCGATAAAGAAATCAAATAATATATCTATAGAGTTATGTAAGTATAGATTTTGATTTTCCCGAATTTTTCCACTAGAAGTAGCCATCATAAGAGTGTTATAACTAGAAAAATTAGCTCTATTAAACTCAGGAGCAATTAACAAAACATTGTATTCTTCAGCTAATTTAGTCCAAACATCTAGGTATCCATCAGCATTTCTACTATTTCCATGTATTATGAAAATAACTTTTGTGTTTTCAGTAATAATTTTTGGTAATTTATAAAAAATATTAATTTCAGGCTTATCCCAATCATAAAACGTAATTTTTTCTATATTATTCGATTTTAAATAACTAGAAAGAATAAAAATAAGAATAATCAGATGCTTTAAAGATTTAAACATTGGAGTATTGTATCAATTATTAGGGTTATAATTAATATTTAATAATATTTGAACACATATAGAATATTTTTGAACACTATAATCATATTTGAACACAAAAAAATTATTTGAACACTAATAACCCGTAAAAAGCATGCTGTTTTAGTTATAATTTAGTGAATATTTATAAAAAAAACTATATTGTTTAATTTGGAACATTATGAAACCTGCATACTTATTATTTTTTTTAATTTTTTATATTCAAGCTGATTATGGTTGGCTACAAGATGTAGTAGGAATAGATATAAAAGAGTTTGAATATACTGAGGGTTCTGATCATGAACTTGAACTTTATACAAAAAAATCTTTTTTTACAGATATCAAGATGTCTCCTAATGGGAAATTTCTTGCATTTCAAAGTGATAGCCAAAACTTTACACAGGGTATATTAATTGTTGATCTTGATACTTATCTCGACAGCGGTATAGAAAAAGCAACTATAGCAAAAGCAGCTGTTGAGAATAAACCTGATAGTGATCTTGGTGTAAAAGCATTGTTTTTATGTAATTTCGAATGGGCTACTGATAAATATATATTGCTTGAGCTATGCGGAAAAAGAATAGATTTTGTACAGGGAGAAATATTCTTTTCGCTTGGTGTATGGAAGTTATTCAATTTAGAAACTAAAGAATTCAAAAGCTTCATTTACCCCTTAGCCCCTGCACCTAGGAAAGGAAGCAGTACTTTTGAAGATAGATATAAGGTTGCCACTTTTATCTCGAGATATGATGATGAACATATACTTATGTCTGTTCCAGAAAATAAAAGGGGATATAGATATGCAAACCTAAGAAAAATCAGTTTAACCAAAAAAGGGACTGAGCCCAAAGGAGAAAACGTATATGTATCTAATGTTGCCTGTCAGTACAAGCTAAAATATAGATCATCAAACTTTTGTAATCAAAGCAGTATATTCCTTCTAGATAAAAACAAGAAGCCAGTTTTAACATTATCAAGCACAATTAGCAGCGATGGTAAAACATATGTCTATGCTCATTTAACCGATCGCGATACTACTAAAATAGATGTTGATCTTGAAGAGTATGGAATTATTGGAATTGATGATAATAATGTCTGGTTGACTGGAGATCCTAGTGGAGAAACGTTTGGCGTTAGTATACTTAGCCTAAAAACAGAACAAATAACTAGAATCAACCCTGAGGAGTGCCATTCTTATTTAGGTGGTTTCTCATCATTAAATTCAACTGCACCGTATGCAGTTGGTATGGAGTGTGAAGGTGAAAAAGATTTAATAGTTTTTGATCAAGACAATAGAGATGCACAAATACTTTCAAATTTGGCAAGAAGTTTTCCGGGTAAAAACATTAGATTTGGTAATTGGACTGATAATAATGACAAAGCATTACTGCAGATATCTGATTCTTCTAATATTGCAGAAGTATTTTTATTAGATTTAAATGAAGGACAATTAAAATATATTGCTACTGCTTCAAATGTTCCTAAAGAACTTCTGCATAAGAATGAATCGCGTTCTTTTATCACTTCGGATAATGAGCAAATATATGGTTATCTAACCAAACCCAAAGGCGAGATAAAAAAATTAGTAGCTTATGTTCATGGAGGACCACATGGGCCTCGAGATTATGATGGATTTGATCCTTTTGAACAATATCTTGCAAGTAAGGGTATAGCTATATTAAAGGTGAATTTTAGAGGTTCTGGCGGGTATGGAAAAAATTATGAAGAGTCAGGATATCAGGAATGGGGTGGTTTAATTATGGATGATATTGCAACTGCTACCAAAGAAATTCAGGAAGAATTAGGCATATCTCGTGATGATACATGTGTTGCAGGAGCAAGTTTCGGTGGTTATGCTGCTTTAGCAATGTCCTATAAATATCCTGATGTATTCGAATGCGCAATTGGAATGATGGGAGTCTATGATTTAAAAATGTTGAGGAATGGTACTGATGACAGCATCTATACACAGCAGGGTGATGAATATTTTGAAATTATGGAAATGTATTTAGGAAGTGATGAAGCTAATCTTGCAGACTTCTCTCCAGTGTTTAACGCAGACAAAATGCAAACTAGAATTCTTATGTGGCATGGACTACAAGATCAAATTGCACCTATAGTTCATATGGATCTAATGAAGGCCGCATTGGAAGAAGAGGGGATCGAATACCAATCTTTTACGATGTCTAGATTAGGCCATGAATATGGAGAAGCAGAAGATATGAAAGTTCATTTGCCTGTAATGAAAAATTTTATCTTGGGAGAGCTATGACCATAAATTTGGTTTAATTTTTTTCGATCAGATTCATAATATTTACCAGCCAAATAATAAAATATTGGCCCAAGTATCAAAAACATAACACTAAAACCAACAAGCAGAAGAGTGTATGGATTTTCAACTCCTTGTGAAATTAGATTATCGGAAAGCATGCCCATTAATAGTGATCCAGGAACAATTCCAAGCATATTTAAACAAAGGAGTAAAAATGCCACAACTGTACCTCTTATAGAAGGAGGTACTAACTCCTGAACTACTGCGAGCACAGGACCATAAAAACAACCCAAGCTAAAAGCTGAACCACATACTCCAACCCAGAAAAGAATAGTGTCTGTTTCCAAATATCTGGTGAATGCTAAAGGCATCATAATTAAAGTTAAAATAAATAAGAACCAAGTCCGAGGGAAATTAAATTT
>CEVZ01053868.1_pt1 | contig 11510 bp, 8 predicted proteins | sample 361371 | NCBI WGS metagenome assembly CEVZ01 (sample SAMEA2620217, study PRJEB7988) | marine metagenome | isolation source: saline water (ENVO:00002010), including
AAAGTGGTTACAATAGAAGTTGAAATAGGTTCTAAAGTTGAAGAAGGTCAAGTTTGTATGATTCTTGAAGCAATGAAAATGCAAAATGAAATTAATGCCCCTATCAATGGCACTGTAAGTGAAATAAATTGTTCACCAGGTTCTTCAGTAGAAGCAAATATACCCTTAATTGTAATAAAGCCTGATGAAGACGAAGAATAATACAAGGTTTCTTATCTTACCCCGTTCTCCTAGATATGTGTCCGGAGAACCATGTTGCGATGTTACTGGATGCGATAATAATGGTGAAGTAGTTAGTAGACTTTCTCCCGAAGGATATTTAGTGGCAACAGGAAAAAAAGCATATTCATTTAGAGAAGCATATAGACAATTTAGGTACTGCAAAAAATGCCATGATTATCTCATGAGTAGTGTATGGAATAGAATTAATTCATCTGACGATAAATCTGGAGACCATGTTGCTCCTACAGCAATCTAAATTCATACAATTGGAATTAATTATTAGAATTGTAATTAAGATGATAACGTTTGAATTCTCCACTAATATTTTGATGTAAGAATATTTAGACTGGTTAATGAACTGGCCTGTAGATGAATTTAACTCAACAAGAAATAAAGTTACCTTCCTCTGTTTTATTTCTCTTTTAATTCCTAGTTTTATGCTTTATAATTTAATCATTAACATAAGACAAGGTAATCCTTCAACCCTAATTTTTGCAATTTGTCTAATTCACATTTATGTTTCAATTATGTATGCATTTCCAAAATTATTTACTCGATACACCAATATATTCATGCTCATTCTTGGAGAAGAAATAATGTCAGGAAAAGGATTTGAGAATAATAAACAAAGATTGTTTTTTATATTTTCACAAGGGATAGCTGCAGCAAGTATAGTTGAAATAAGCAGATGGATCATGGAATTCATAATTGAAAATGCGTCTTTTGTAATTAAAGACCTGGGAATTGAACCTGGAATTATTTATTCACTAATCTCTACTTCGCTAGTAAGTATTTTCCTTTTTATTGGAATAACTAGAATAAGAGAAAAAATTATTCTACGTGAACATTGGGGTTCAAAGAGATTGTTAGAAATCCCAGAATCTCTATGAATTTAATCAAATTACACCTTGATTTAACATTGCATCTGCTACTTTTAGGAATCCTGCAATATTAGCACCCATCATGTAATTTCCTGGATAACCATACTCTTCGGCAGTTCTTGCACATGTTTCATGAATACTAACCATGATTGAATCTAATTTTGCATCGACTTCTTCCCTTGACCAATTCATTCTCGTTGAATTTTGGGACATTTCTAATCCTGAAGTTGCAACTCCACCAGCATTACTTGCTTTTCCTGGAGCATATAAGATTCCTGCTTCAATAAAATGATCTATTGCTTCTGGAGTAGATGGCATATTGCTTCCTTCAGAAAGAACATACACATTATTTGCGAGTAAATTTTTAGCATCTTCTCCATTTATTTCATTTTGTGTTGCTGCTGGAAATGCAACATCTGCGTCAACCGCCCATAGTGGATTATAATCTAAACTATGATCTACTGGAGTATAAGTTGCACCATCAAAATGTTGTGCATATTCACTAATTCTACCTCTCCTTACATTCTTAAGATCCATTACCCATGCTAATTTTTCTGCATCAATACCTGCAGGATCATGAATGAATCCTCCTGAATCAGACATTGTCACTACTTTAGCACCAAGTTGAATTGCTTTTTCAGTAGCAAATTGCGCAACATTACCTGAACCTGAAACTAAACAAATTTTACCCTCAAGAGATTCTCCTCTTGTTTTTAGCATCTCTCTAGCAAAATATACTTGGCCATATCCTGTGGCTTCTGGCCTAATCAAAGAGCCACCATAAGACATTCCTTTTCCAGTCAATACACCTGTAAATTCATTTCTTATTTTACGGTACATCCCATAAAGATAACCTATTTCTCTTCCTCCAACACCAATATCTCCTGCTGGAACATCTGTATCAGCACCAATATGCCGATTTAGTTCAAGCATGAATGATTGGCAAAAACGCATTACTTCTGCATCTGATTTACCTTTAGGATCAAAATCGGACCCTCCTTTACCTCCTCCCATTGGAAGGGTTGTCAAACTATTTTTGAAAACCTGTTCAAATGCAAGGAATTTTAAAATTGATAAGTTTACACTTGGATGGAACCTTAAGCCTCCTTTGTAAGGACCAATAGCACTATTCATTTGAATTCTGAATCCTCTATTAACATGTACATTTCCATCATCATCAGTCCATGGAACTCTAAATTGCATTATTCTTTCAGCTTCAATAACTCGACTTAAAATATTAGCTTCAACATATTCTGGATGTCTTTCTAAAACAGGTTTTAATGAATCAAGCACTTCTCTTACTGCTTGATGAAATTCTGGTTGATCTGGGTCTCTTGCTATCATTTCTTCATAGATTTTTTCAATCATATTAGCATCTCGTTAAAGGACTCCAACCAAATTATGCTTGTAATGTTTGTTACATAAAAACCCATTATTTAAGTTAAATACCACGTGATAAAAATCTATCTAATTTTTCAAGTAAATTTTCACTTTCTCCCAAACTCATCAACCTTGATCTTACTGACTCTTCAATCATTGAATGTTGATTTGGTTGAATAGACATTAATTCTCTTAAGATATCTAATAATGCCCATTCATCATCTGTTATTACATCATCATCTAGTGCTCCAATTAATGCTGATTGATATGCTGATGCTTCACCTATTCCTGGTTCATCGACCACATCATAATCAAATTCGGGAGAATCTTTTCCCTCTCTCAAAATTCCTAAGATTTCATTTTGAGTGATTTCATCAATATCTAATGATTTTGCAAGTATGGATAATATTTGAGATTCATCACCAGTAATAATGCCATCATCTAGTGCAGTTTCTACAGTCATGTAATACAGATACCTTGAACGCTTTGGGTTAAACACCATAGATATGCGTCACTGACCATACTTATTATTCACGCGATAGGAATTAAGGAAAAATATGATTTTTAATACTAATAATTAATATCTAATACATATGGATCTTATCTTTACACAAATATTACGCGTATTACAAAAAAGCATATTATTATTAATTATTCAATAAATTATTTAAAAAAACGTGTTTTTAGGTATTTTGTATTTCATAAGTAATACATAATGTAATACAAAGTATATATACTGCCTCTATACTCCACAGATTAGAGGAGTACGACATGAGCGGCAATAGCAACCTAATCAGCCTAAGATTATCTGATGATGAATTAGCATCAATAGATCAAAGAATTGGACTTGAAGGGATTAGAAATCGAAGTGATTTACTTCGTAAAGCTTTAGGCTCATATCTTACAGATTCTCCAGAATTACCAGGTCAAGAAAGAGTTAGCCTTGTATTAGGTGCAGGAGTAAGAAAACAGCTTAGATTACTTTATCAAATCACAGGCAATGACCCTAATTCAATAATTAAAATAGCACTCCATGATTATCTAAATAAATCTGTAGAACAGATAGATGATCTTACGGCAAAACTGGAAGAGAGAGCACAAAATGCTGTTGATGACATCAGTAAACACCGTTCATACAAAATTTGAACAGGAGGAAGCCAAATGGGAGATGGGATGCACGAAAGAGAGTCGGGGGGGCATAAAGCCCCTCCTTCTTCTCGCCCTAGTGGCATTAATTTCTCTTGGTTACTAACCCGTTCAAAAAACGCAAGAGAAAATTCAGATTCAACCCCGGCAACCACCTCCGCTCCCCCCAGCGGAGGTGGTCCTAGCGGCGGTCCACCACCTGCATGCTAGTAAAAGAACAATATTTTTGACCTAATATTAAGAAACCTTTTGGTCAATCGACATTGCCGTTCATTTGTGGTAGAAGATAATAGCGTAGAACTAACTGCATTCTTTGCACATCAAAAACTCAGAGATGGGCAAAAAGAAATGCTTAGAGATTCTATTAATGCATTAAAAAATGGAGGACACCACCTAGCAGCAGCACCGACTGGAATTGGGAAAACTGCAGCTGCATTAGCCGCATCATTAGAAATAATATCAAATTCACCTAACAAAAAAATTTTCTTCTTGACAGGAAGACAATCTCAACACAAAATTGTAATTGAAACTCTAAGAACAATAAATAATTCTCTAGATTTTCAAAACATTAGTTGTGTTGATCTAATTGGCAGACATTCAATGTGCTTGGAATTAGATTCATTTACAGGGAAATGTAATTGTGAACCTGGATTACCTGGCAATCTTAAAAAAATGGGATATGATGATCTAACAGAAATAATCCTTGAAAATCCCTTACATGTTGATGAAGTTATAAAAAAGGCGAGAAATAGAGTTCTTTGCCCATGGAAAGTTTTACGAAATGCTGCAAAAAGTGCTGACATCATAGTTTGTGACTATAATCACCTATTCATAGATGCAGTAAGAGAAAGTTCACTTCCAGCATTAGGTGCTAATCTTGAAGACTCAATAATAATCGTTGATGAGGCACATAACCTCCCTAGTAGAATAAGAACAGGTCTTGAAAGAAGATTGACTACAAGAATTCTTCAACACGCAAGATTTGAACTTGAAGAATTTATTGATGAAATGGGTGGTGAAAATGCTCATGATTCTTGGAAATGGGGCATAAATACATTTAAAAAATTTGAAAAAGTCATGAATAACAAATTTAATGAATGGAGAAGCAAAGTAGATTCTGGTAAAAATGAAATTAGAATTAATACATCTGAATTTCTAAAAATTACACTAGATTGCTTAATTTCAAATGAATGGGATGATTCCCCTGAAGCAGCACTTTCAAGATTATCTGGAATGCTAAAAAATGTCACAGTAGAACAAGATGATTCTTTAAATTCAAATGAAAAAGAGCTAAATTGTTGGAGAATTTCTGCATTATTTGACACAATAATCAGATTTCAAAATAAAAAAGGATTAGTTCTTGTATTCAATAATGAGCATAGTGGAAGATTATCATCACATCTTTTAGATCCAAGTGAAATTTCAAAACCGATATTCTCAAAATCTGCAGGATCAATACTAATGTCAGGAACACTCTACCCCCCAAAAATGTATTCAGATATATTAGGCCTATCAACTCTTAGAGAAGTCACTTTAAAGGAATACATCTCACCATTTGAAAGCCACAATAAGCCAATATCAATTGCTACGGACGTAACAACTAGATTTAAACAAAGGGGAGAAGAAAACACACGTAAAATCTGTGAACATATTTATGCTGTAGCAAAGGAAACTCCAGGACACATAGCTGTCTTTGCACCAAGCTATAGGCAATTAGACGAATTTATTGACACTGAGGGTTGGCCAAATAGAATTGTGATTAAAGAAACTTCAGAATGGAAGAAATCAGAAGTAGATCAAATTATACCCGACTTAGAGAAATATAAGAAAAGTGGACAAAAAGTAATTCTTGCAGGAGTTTTTGGTGGTAAACTATCAGAAGGAATAGATTACAAAAATAATATTCTTGAAGCCGTGATTTGTATTGGCATACCTGTTGCACCCCCAAGTGTTTTTTCAGATGCATTAAGAGAATTTTTAGAAACAAAATTTGGAAGAAATAAAGGATGGTTATATGGTTCAATTCAACCCGCTGTAAATTCAGTAATACAAGCAATGGGAAGGCCGATAAGGTCTAGTGAAGATAGAGCATTTATCGTATTATTAGACAGTAGACATCTTGACCATACCTATAGGGGATGCCATCCCTCAAATTTTAGTCCATTAACATGTAGTGATAGCCAAATGACTAGAAGGTATATTGCAAGGTTCTTTTCTAAAAAACAATCGAGAAGTTGAAATGACACCATCTGGAGGATAAAGTATGGGGACTGAATGGAAGCCACTAGACATTAGTTCTCAGAAATCCGAAGAAACTAAAGATTTGAAGCCTAATCTCAATAGTCTATCTACATCTCCTGAAGATTTACATGTTGCTTTTTTTGAACAAGCACAACACCTTACAGAAGCTATTACCAATCAAAACTATATTTCTGAAATTTCAGGGAAAATACCAGAACACACCAATCAAAGTCAAAAAATAATCTCTCTCGAATCATTTGCAAATGAATTTAATGGATTTGTGAGCAGTAATTCACTTTCTCTTCCATTCAAAGGAATTAACCAAAATCAAATCAATATAGAGTATACAAATATAGAATCAAATTGGGCCATTAAACTTTCAATAAGTCATTCAAAAACAGATGATGAAGTAATACAACGCACATTCCTATTACCTAAGGTTGCAAATGAACCTGTAGCAAATTGGAATGCTGAACAATTGAATATTACATTCTAGGCTTCTATCTCTGGAGAGGGGTCTTCCCTTCCACCTTTACCTACATTCATTCTTACCAATTCACTTTGTACACCTTCTAAAGCTGATTGTGCTCTTAGTGCATCTTGTGTGTTCATCTCATGTCTTGAGTATCTTGCTTCTTCGAATACATTATCTAATTCAATTAAGAAGTTCTCACGAATAGGAAGTGCACTTCTCAAAGCCATTTCAAACTCTCTTACTGTTTCAAAGTCTCTTCTTAGATAACCATGTTTTGTTAATACTCTACAAAGATCCTCATAACAATGGAATACTGATTCTCTTATTTCATCACCATGAGCAAGTAATTCTGCAGTATAACTAAAGATACTAGCAATCTCATCCAATACATCTTGTTTTCTCTTTCTATACCACATTATGCCAACTCCTGCTAATATAACAAGAGATGCTAATGAAGCCCAAACAAAACCTGATGGGCCACTTTCCACTTCAACTGATTGATAAATTAAGGAATTTGGAACCTTTGCTTGCAATGTCACTAAAGATTTATTTGAAATCCTAGAATCATCTGATGTCAACTCTAATTCAACTGTTCCAAAAGATGTAGTATCTGAATAAGGTGGTGTGTTTTCTAAGTTTATTTCCGCCACACCAAACTCGTTAGTAATTAAGGTCCTTGTTATTAAATTCCCTGTTTCATTTCCTAAAGTCAAAATAACACTAATTCCTTCCAATGGTTGACTTGTATCGTCAGCAGTAACTGTAATATTTCCATAAATATCTTCTCTTTCACCCAAAACAATTGTTTCCAAGTCCATCTCAAAGGTAGCATCTACTTTCAACAACATTGTCAAATTATTTGAATTAGATACTAAGTATTCTTCATCAGAACCTGAAAATTCGACTACTAAAACCAAATTACCTGGAGATAAAGTAGTAGGTGCTATTGCACTAATATAGAATAATTGTGTACCTATTACTGTCCAATTTAATTGACTTGATATTAAAGTTCCATCTTCAGTCAGAAGAGACAATGATAAATTAGAAAACTTGTAATTATTTCCTCCTACCTCAGAAATCTCTCCATATATCTCTATTGGGAATTCATCTGAGCCACGAACAACATATTCTGAAGAAAGTTCTGTAAATTGAATATTTACTTCAGACCAAGCGGTGACTTCAACCTCTTGAGAACTTCCAACATGAGTGATTGTTCCAGCAAATTCAACTAAAATAGTATGTTTTCCACGTTCTAATGAGATATCAACGGGTAAATAATAAGTCCACGAACCATCAGATTCAGTTTGAATTGATTGTGGCTGTAAAACACCATCTAAGTACACAGTTAATGTTTCATTCCCTAAACCTATCTTCGATAAATCATCTGCATCGTAAAGTATTCCAGATAAATTCCAGCTTTCTCCTCTTACTACTGATTCTTGTTCTAAACTATATTCTAAAGAACTTCTATGGGCTACAAACAAGGATGTTTCTGCATAACTTTCACGGTAATATCCTTGATTAGGTGCTCTTACACCAATTGTGTGTTCTCCCCAATTTGTTCCTGGAGGTATAGTCCAATCAAAAGTCCATGAACCATCAGAACTACTGTTAATTATACCAATTTCAACTCCATCAAGCGTTATTCTTAATTGGTGTTGATCTAATGATTCTTCAAGATTATCTATAATTAAACCTGTAATTGTAACATTATCTCCTAATGTTTGAGGTGATAAATCATCAATAGAAACTGAAGTTGTTGCATATACATACCACTTAGAGATTGACTCAGAACTTAAATTGAAATCATCTCCATCAAATCTTATCGTAATGTCTAGTTCACCTAATGATTGATCATCAGGCACACGTAAAGAAATTGTAAATATTCCATACTCATTAGTTGTTACAAAATAATCTGGAGAGCCATCATTTGCACCTACAAAAATTTGCAAGGTTCTTCCTCCCAATTCTCTATTTTGAATATCTACCAATGTTCCATTAATGATCAAATCAGAACCTCGATCTACTTGACTTCCTTGTGGGGTAATTACTACAACATCAGTAGGCACAAATACATCAAATTCTTGATCAGGTGACGGATATGAAGAATTCCAATAATATTCAGGGTTTACTGAATCTCCATTCGCATATGGCGCTATCCACAAAAATCCTCCACTAAACTCTACACGCATACTATGAGAGCCAGCACTCATCCATTCTGGCAATTCATATTCTATTGAATATAATCCCGTATTTCCATCACTAATGCTTGTAGCAATTGGTAAATTATCGATATACAGTCTTACTAAACCACCAGCAGCTAATCCATCTACACCTAATAATGGATTACCAATATCATCAAGTAAAGTTCCATTAACCCATATATTTTCACCAACAATCATACTACCCTCCACTGAATCAAGAGTTAATTCTGTATGTGCTAATACAACAAAGTTGACTGAAGAATTACCTCCCTCAATACCTGTACTTCCAATTGTTTGTACATTTCCAGGCCAAGATGCAAATAAAGTAAATATTCCTGGGTTTACATCTTGTGGAATATTAATTGTAACTTCTCCTAAACCTGATGCATTTGTAATTAAAGTTCCAGTTTCACTTGTTGTTAATAACTCTACATTAACCAACGCATTAGGTACTGGTTGGCCTGCATTATCAAAAACACGTACTACAACATCTACAGAAGATCCCCTATCTTTAGAATCTGCATTCTGTAAATTACCTGGTTCAAGGAAGTCAATTACTGCATATCCTCTAATGTCAATTGTATCAAATACTGAACTATTTATGTAGAAAGGTACTTGTGGATTATATGCAACTCTAATTTCATGTGTTCCTGCAGGTGTTGTCGGTTCAACATATACATTTGCATACCAAGTTCCATTAGCATTTATTTGTCCATCAACGTACTGAATTGATTGACCATCCATTGTGATTTGAACCTGTGCTAACAAAGGTACACCATTCCTGTTCATTAATGAAGTTCCATTATCTGATTCTATTGTTCCAGATAAATTAAAGGTCCCTCCAGCCATTGGATTTTCTATAATTGGATCCATAACTAATATTGTTACTGAACGAATTATCGTAGATGGAAGGTTTCTAGTTGTAGGATGTACATCATTAGAACCATTATAGTACAAAGTAAGAACTACTGTACCAAGTGGTTGATCAAATGGTATTTGATAACTGAATCCAACTTCACCTGTTGAATTTGTAACTTGTCCTGGCAACCATGTTTCATCAAACAAGAAATAAACTGGTTTATTTTTCTGACGAACATCAATCGGTGTATCAAATGCACATGCTGAACATGTAGCAGATGTTTCAACTAATTTGGAAAACACTTCTAATGTTTCACCGCGATTAATTATTATTGGATTACTATGATTCAACTCTACAAAGGCACTAACTCCAGTTACGTGGATTGATGCTTGATCAGAGCTTGGTAAGTAGTAAATATTAGATCCATTTATTACTTCAACTACTACAATTCTATCTCCACTTGAAACTCCATCTAATGAAGAATCAGTAGGAGATGAAATGTTAAACCATCCTGTTGCATTAGTGACATAAGTTGTAATCAACTGTTCATCCTCGTCTGTTAAAAAGTATACCTTAAGAGAAATTGGACCGTTGAAAACCCTTGTATTATCATCTCCATCCTCTACATGGCCTGAAACTGAGAAAAATGCTCCAGCAGTAACTTCTGGTTGTATCCAATCAATAACTACTGCTGAAGGAACTTGTATTGTAACATCCACGAATGTTTCGTTTCCAATCCATCTTGCAGGATCAATATCTGATATTAAATCTGAAACATCATCATCAATATATATTCTTAGAATATAAGTTCCAGGTGCTGTTCCTCCTGGTATTGTCCAAGTAAAATTAGCTGAACCTGCTTCAGTTGTAAAACCTCCTCTACCATCTGGAATATTCCATGTCTGAGTTACTTCATCAGGTAATGCCTGTTGACTACCATTCCAATCAAATACTGCATGTATTGTTCTATCTGAAACTCTAGAATTATTACCAATATCTATTGCAAAAACTCCAAATTCTAAATCTCCACTCAGTGGTGCATTCAAAACATTTGCACCATTTACAGGATCTCCTTCAGAATCAGCAACCTCTAATTTAAATTCAGATTCTAATCCTACTGTAACATTAATTGCTCTAGGCATTATATAATATTCTGGCTCAATTAATCCAGTAGAAGTTACTGAAAATAAATAAACACCAGCAGATAATCCCGAAGGCATCATAAAGGAAATATTGAATTCACCAGTATTTACATCTACAGTCCCATTTCCAATAATTGTATCTTTTAATTGATCTTGATCTAAAATCTGAAGGACTATTTCAGTTCCATTACCTGTAATTGGACCAGGTGGTGATTTTTCTTCATCAATTAATTGCCCAGTTAAATATCCAATATCTCCAATATGTATCCAATTTGAGCTTAATGATACTTGTAATGCAGCATAACCTTGAATTCTAATAAATTCTTGACTACTAGATGATTCATATAATTCTGAACCTCCAAAATTAGTTTCAAACACATAATCACCAGGAAGCATTGAACTCAATGTTGCCCAATTAACTGGAATTGGATTCGATAAAGGATCAACACTAGTATTTACTAATGCACTGTCAAAGAAATGATTGAAAGTACCTGTCAGATCTAAATCGGTACTTATTCCTCTATGATCTTTAGCAGTTACTGCTACATTTGCATCTGAACCCCTCATCTGAGGAGTTGCATATATTTCAAAAGTCAAATAACTTCTAAGCAAATATTCATCACCTAAATCGGCATCATCTGTTGTATCTAATGTTGTAGGATAGAATCTTAATCTCACATCAATAAGTCCAGCAGGTATGTTAATTGACGATGCATTAAGCAAATAAGAGATTGAAAAGCTTCCATTTACTGATTGATTAAATACCACAAGATAATCTAATCCAGAACCATTTGCTCTGATTCCTAATTCGAGCAAACCATCCATTGGGGATGGGTTTACTCCTGCACTATTTGCTGTTCCATTTACATAAACATAATTTCCAACCAATAATCTTGAACTATTAACTTCATGCCCCTCTACAGTACCTTGAACATCAGGAGCTAATGATACTGTAGCATT
>CEVZ01016677.1_pt1 | contig 11498 bp, 7 predicted proteins | sample 361371 | NCBI WGS metagenome assembly CEVZ01 (sample SAMEA2620217, study PRJEB7988) | marine metagenome | isolation source: saline water (ENVO:00002010), including
GCACCAGAAGTTGCAGCTGCACCTGCTTGAGATCCATAATAAGAATTGTATATGCTAGTAGTTCCACTTACAGGAGTAGCTATATTAATCTTACCACCCATATTAGGGTGTGCTGTACATTGATAGTACAACGTATCTGGTGCATCTTGCGGAACTTCAAATATTATATCAGTTGGTGCAGCACCATCTTGATTAGTTACACCAGTATACGCTACTCCTGCAGATCCATTAGGAGTACTTTGAATCCTAAATGGATGTCCTGAAGATCTATTATGAAAAATATATTTTTGTCCTTTAACAAGATTTAATTCTGGATCATTTACAGTTCCGTTTAATCCAGGACCAGTAAACGTATAATGATTTGTTCCATCATTACCTAGTATCCAACCAGCAATAGCACCACTAAATTCATATGCAGTACAAGTTCCACCGATTGATACATCAGTACTTATAGCAACGTTTACTGCGTTTAAATTTAAATTATTAGGACTCTCAATTGTTGGAGTACCAGATACTCCAATCAAATTAACTTCCTTTACACCAAAACCTTTATCTGCCATTTGCTTTTTTTAGATATTTATTTAATATATTCTAAAAGAATATCATCATCAGACGAAAATAGGTGACGAACGTCACCTATCTTAGAATCAATTTTATTATAGATTAAAAAAGTTAAACTCCTATTGTCAAAAATTAAATTAATAATATACATCAATACATCATCTGATTTCCTACTGTAGTTTCAGCTGCTCCTCCAGTATAATTAGTAGACATATCCACATTAGTAGTAGGGAATGTTCTATTAGCACCACTTACTTGACCGTAAACGAGTCTTACAACACCATGACCACCACATCCAGCAGAAGAACCACTATTTCCTCCACCTCCACCTCCACCAGGGAATCCTCCATCTGGTGTAGTATGACTTGATCCATGAAAACTCGCTTGAGTAGATCTATTATATCCATTCCCTAAATCAGAACCATAAGCAAATGTACTGTTATTTGATTCAACACAATATCCTCTTAGTCCAGTAGTATATGCAGGTGATCCACCCTTTCCTGCGTAATCAGTTTCGTTATCTGGAGAACTATTACCGTTAGCATCACCACGGTCTCCGTCAGTTCCTTGACCGTAGACACCAGTTCCACCGCCTCCACCTGAGTACCAAGGAGAAGATCCGTTAGAACCGTTTCCTCCTCCACCTCCACCATTTTGTCCTGGTTCTGGATCAGTGTAGTTAGCACGGTTACAACCTCTTCCCCTACCAGTATTACCACCACCAGAATATCCACCAGCACCACCGCCACCAGAACGGAATCCAGAACCGTGGAATCCAGCACCACCCATTCCACCACCATCACTATTGGTGTTAGGGAAACTATTGGAATTATCATACCAGTTATTACTGGACTGGTTTCCATCACCACCTCTTCCACCATTCGCAACTGCGTAACTAGTGCCATTATATGAAATGTAAGATGCATTCCCATCAGGACAATTAGTTTGGTTTGATGTAGCAAATCCACCACCACCAACATAAACAGTAACGGTTTGACCTGGTGTTACAGAAATATTATTCTTATATGCTAGTCCTCCTCCACCACCTGATGCACCATCATGATTTGATTCTCCAGAACCACCGCCACCAACACAAACAACTGATATGTAATCAACACCACCAGGAACAGTCCAAGTATGTGTAGTTTGTTGATTATATCCAGCAGCATGGAATAGTACTCCACCAATTGCTGGAGCCAGTGAAGTATCATTAACAGTTACATTATTACTTGTAGCAACTTGATTTGTCCTACCAGAATCATCATATATCCTAGCACTCAGTATTTCTGCACCTTCTGTTGTTACATCATTAGCCAAGGTAACAGAAAAAGACCCAGAATTACTACTAATTGTAAATGCTCCGTTTTCAGTACCTCCACTAAAGTCTGCATCATCTAAACTAGTATCCCAATAAAGAGTTGTTCCATCTGGAATTAGAGTAGTAGTTACAGTAAATGAAACAGTACCACCTTCATTTACACTATTAACATTTGAAGCTGCACTATAACTTGCCCATTCATCAACCTCAGTTATAGAAGTTACTAAATTTTGAGAATCATATTCTAATTTCCATCCCTTAGTATTATCACTAATAGTTTCATTATATGCTGTAATTAAACCAACGTTATTATATTTTATTGCAGTATATTTATTGCCTTCTGTACCAACAGTAATTTCGGTTACATTATTATTAGCGTCAGTAGTAATACCAGTAGCTCTAGTAAAACTATCTGTTTGTACTATGGTTCCACTGCCACCACCTCCACCAGAACCTTTGTTTATACTAGATCCAACATACCTACCCATTGCTTTACCAACTAGTTTTTCTTTATTTATTTATATGGCTATTTTTCTTTATTAATATGCTTCTGTAACTCCAGGTCCCCAATTAATAAACACCAATCCGCCTCCACCAGCACCAGCAACACCATTAGGATCGGAGTGACCTGCACCACCTCCTCCACCACCGAAGGCTCCACCGCCTCCACCACCAGCATTTTGACCATTACCTATACCTTTTTCACCACGGTTGTTAGATGGTCCACCACCATCTCCACCAGTGTTATTGTTACTATGTCCTGTGTTTTGTCCTTGACCTGCTTGACCGTCTACAGATCCACCAACACCACCTGACGCATTATTACCATCGGTTCCTCCACCACCTCCACCAAATGCTTGTGAATTTGATGCATAGGTAGGAATTACGGATGCACCACCATCTCCACCAATACCACCAGCTCCATTATCGGCTCCACCGCCACCACCGCCACCAGCGTAGTAACTTCCATCCCCACCTCTCATTCCTGGTCCATTATCATTTCCACCGCCACCGCCACCGCCAGCACCGTTGGTTCCATCTGCATTGGTTCCCTTTTCATTATTAAATCCCCAACCACTACTATGATATGGATATCCACCACCACCATCTCCATTTATAGCACCACCTGATCCTGATCCACCACTAACATAGTTATTACCAGAACCTTGGCTACTGCCATGTCCACCTGTTCCACCACTAGCACTTATAGTTTGACCTGGTCCAGCAAAAGAAGAAGATGTTCCATTATTTCCAGTAGCATTACTACTTCTCTGTCCACCAGCACCAACAGTAACAGAAACTGTTTGTCCTGGTGTTAAATTATTATAGAATTTCAACGAAGCACCACCGCCTCCACCTCCACCATATTGTCCACCAGCACCACCACCACCGATAACAACTACTCTTGCTTGAGTTACTCCAGAAGGAATAGTCCAAGTATAACTTCCTGGTACTGGATATTCTTGATGTCCAGCAGCACCAACACTTGTATCATTAATTGTCACAGAACCTGTTCCAACTAAAGTTCCACCAACAGAACCAGAATATATTCTTATGGCTAATGTTTCAACACCTTCTGTTGTAGTATCAGACTCAGTTGTAATATTAAATGATCCCGTTCCACCAGATATACTAAATGATCCACTATTAGTGGTGATATCAGGATCACTATCAGTATCCCAATAGAAAGTTCCGTCACCACCATTAGTTGTTACAGTTATAGCAACTGTTACACCCTCATCGGCAGGATTAGGACTAGCAGATACATTATAATACACCCAAGGATTCACTTCAGTAATACTAGTTACCAAATTAGATGTATTATATTCAAGAGCAAATCCTTTTTCATTATCATCAATTATTTCATTATATGCTGTAATTAAACCAACGTTATTATATTTTATTCCTTCATACTTATGTTCCCCTAAAGTTACAGATGTAACATGATTATTAGAATCGGTACTTATGCCAGTACCTCTAGTAAAAGGATTGGTTTGAACTATAAATCCACTGCCTCCACCACCACCAGTTTTACTACCTATTCTACCTACACCATTAGTAACATTTCTTGCCATTAGACTAATCTAAGATTCTGGTTAATCATATGAATTATTTATGATTGTGAAAATGAAGCACCACTAATAGTAACCCCAACCATAGATGGTTTTCCATTATTAGCAAAAGGATTATATAAAATTCTACGAGTAGAACTCTTCAAACTATAAGAATTACCCCAATAATTTGAATCGCTTGCACCATTACTTTGATATGGATCGTAAAATCCAGCAGTTTCTGAAGTAGCATCACTATCAGGAACATCAGTTGATCCATGTGTTATTAACCATTTTCTAGCTTCTGCTCTGGTTGCATCTGGTTTAGATTCCAAATACAGAGCCATAACACCACACACTTGAGGTGTTGCCATACTTGTTCCACTAATAGCAGCATTTAAAAAACCAGCACCACTTCTTGGATCAGCATAACCACTACCATAAGGACTTATAATATAATGTCCAGCAGCCCAAACGGTAATAGCAGGTCCTCTATTACTAAAAGAAGAACATCTTTCTTGTCCATTAGTCGTTTGTCTTGTAGAATCTATAGAACCAACAACTATCGCAGCATCTTCTCTACCCTGTGCAGATATAGCAGGTGTTCCAGATCTATTATAATAAGGATCCTTTGCTGAAGATCCACTATAGTAAACAGTACCAGAAGTTAGTTCATTATTATAATCTTCCCCTTCTTTATAATCTTGTTTATCATTAGAATTACCTGCAGCAAAGCACCATACAATATCTTTACAGTCTGGATCATCAAATACTTCATCTGCTTCAGATTGTCCAACAGGTTCTCTAGAAGTAAACTCATTATAGACTGAATTAAGTTGTGACATATAATAAACTGCAGGAGCAACAGTAGAACTTACTTGAGAATCACTGTAACTATTTCCTCTAAAATTAACAGTATAACTTAAATCGCTACGATAAAATTGTCTAAATCCCCAACTACCATTAACAACTGTAGGGTTCTTTCTTCCTGTTAATGGATTAATTGGTTTGTTTTTATGCCAAACTTTAATATAATCAAATCCATCACAAGGATTTGACCATCCGAGATCACTTCTATCAACACAAGCAATATTCCATATATTCGCTTCAAATGCCCATCCAAATTGATTTCCTGCAGCAGTTCCAGCACAGTGTGATCCATGCATATTTGCTAAACTATTATTAGTATTACCATATTCATGCATTAATAAAGCACCAGCTCTATTATAATTTGCTAACGATGAATTTCCAGGTGCAATCAAACCTTCAGAAGCCCAATTAATACCATACTCAGTTTGACCATGAATTAATATATCTCTTACTCTAGTATACTCTTCACAATTTTGTATGTCTCCTATAGGAATATCAGTATAATCAACTCCTGGGTTTAAAAATTCTGGATGAGTCCAAAGAACTCCAGTATCCATAATCACAACATCAACATTTTTTCCTGTTAATGTAAAATGTAATTCATCATCTACAATTGAAGAATATCCAAACTTATTCTCTCTATAAGAATGACGGTACAATCCCCACTGAGTAAAATCTAGAACACTTCCTGGATTAGCATTATATGAATATCTTCGGTTTTCAACATCATATTTAAATCTATCAGTATCAGTATGTTTATCAAACTCCTCATCATATTTTCTCTGCTCTAATTGATACTCATTATATAAAGTAGATCGTTCAACCCATTCAACCTTAGAATGTTTTCTTAATACTTCTGCCTCTGCAGGAGACATTTCATATACACTCCTCTTCGGAGAGCACTTCATCTCTGAAGTACAATCAATCTTCCTATTTGGAATATCATCTATATTATTTTCATTAATAATATAATTATGAATCTCTGTCCAATCTAAAGAATCTTTTACACAAACTGTATATGGTTGTTGCTTATCTGAATGAACAACAAGAACTCTACCACTATTAGGATCCAGAGTTGTAGAAATCATGATACATCATTTCGTAAGAACTTCCAACTTATTGGTCCAGTAATTCCACTTTCAGGTGTAGCATTTAAAGTTAAATTACCCCCGAAAATAGATGATCCAATAGAAACAAGTAAATTGTTATCATAAACAACACCAAATTCTTGAGAATATGAAGTAGACCCATTATTCAATACAAGAACTTTTTGTGCTTGCTTACCAGTACTATGACTAAAGTATAAAATATATTCTGCTACCAAATTAGTAGTAGCAATACTATCCAATTGCTCCAATTGTCCTGTTTGTGCTGTCCAAGATCCATTATCTTTAACACCACCAGCAGTAGTTACAGTCACAATACCAGAAGATACTGGAGTTACACTTAAATTAAGTCCAAAGTTAATTGTTCCTGCAGTACCAACAGTTGTATTACTATCCTTAACAACAACACCAGATCCAGATGCTACTACTCCAGTTATTCCAGATCCATCACCAACAAAAGAAGTTGCAGTAACTACACCAGAAGAATTAACATGCCTAGATGTAATATCATTTACAGTAATATCAGGTGTTCCAGTTAGATTCTGAGCAACAGTTGCTACACCAGCAACAGATGCATAATCAGATGATGTTGCTGTGATCCCACCTAAAGATGATCCATCACCATAATACTTAACAGCAGTTATAGAACTACCAACCGATACATCATTAGTAACATCTAAATTGTAAAATGTTGATGTACCTGCTGTACTAATACCTGGAATAGTAGCAGCATTAATAGTGGTTATACCAACTTTCCAAGTTGTTCCATCCCACTTCCATGTTATATCATTTGCAGTATGAGTATCATTTACGTTAGGACTGTTTGGAAAATTAATAGCCATTTATTTACCTCTATAACTGTGCTTGAACATCAGCATGTTTTGTATCTGCTGGTGGTTGATCTGGTTCAACAATTAAGTTGCCCTCACTATCAGTCATATCTAATGACTTAACAGAATCATCTTGCCTTTCACCAACAACCATCCAAGAAATAGTATCAGTACAAGTATTATCTTGTGCAACTATTGTGATCTCGTTGCCAGTTACAGAACCTTTAATTGCAGTCCACCCAGTTTCATTAGTAGTGAAACATTGAACATCTCTATTTAATAGAACAAAAGTTCCTTCTGTCATTCCTGCCTTTGTGTCAATATTAACTGTGGCAGTACCACCTACTAAATCAACCTTACCACGATAGATAAGATCCATTTGTGGTCCTTCAATAAATGAATGAACCAGATCCTTAGTAGTAGATAATCCTGCTATTGGATGAGGAATCTTAAATGATCCAGCAGTCTTTGCAAGAGATCCTGTAATCTGAACACCACCAGAAGTCGTTGCCAATCTCTTAGTGTTGTTATTTCCATAATACAATTCTGTAGCACCACCCCACCAGCAAGCAATTCCACTAAAGTTACTTAGATAAGGTCTGATGAATATATTACCCCAAGTTCCGCTAGTATCATTACCAGCAAGGAATAAGTTTGTATCTGCTTTATTCTGAAGATAAGTTGCAAATGCAGCAGGTCTATGATGTATTTCTAATGCACTAGTTCCTACCTTTATAGTATTATCTGATCCTGCAGTAGTACAATTACCAACTTCAATATTTTGATTATTAACATTTACATTTCCATAATAACCATTAGTAGCAGTTATAGAACTTGATGCAGATACATTAGTAGCAGATACAGTTGGAGCATTAATAGAACCAACAACACTCACTCCATTTGCATCAAGAGTAACACGCTTAGTTGATCCAGAATAATAATCAAGTTTATCTGCTATTACATCAAAATTACTATTATTACCGTTATAAACAACCTTACCACCACTATATCCAAGTGTTGCGTAAGTTGAATCTCCTATGGAGAACTGTCCAGCATCAGCACATGTTAAAGTAGTTGCTTTTACTGCGGTTGCTGTTATAGCACTTGAAACATTAACATCATCTAATTCTGAAAGTCCAACTATATTAATAGTTGAAAATGTAGAAACACCAGTTACATTTGTGTTACCATTAATAGTTGTGTTATTAAGAACGCATGGTCCTGTATTAGCACGTAAAGCACCTTGGAATGTTGCAGCAGCAGATACAATAACATCATCAAGAATTGATTGCCCATCAACTTCAAGGTATCCAAGACATCTCAAATCAACTAATCCTGTAAATCCAGTAGTACTAATACCTTGTGGAGGTGCAGAATATATGTTAGTTAAATATTGACCATCACCGTGGAATGTTGTTGCTGTTATTCCACCAGAAACCTGAACTCCAGAAGCAGTTGTTTCAAATTTCTTAGTTGCTCCAAAGTTTAAAATTGCCTCACCATCTTTTATAAACTGTCCATGAACTTGACCATTATTACTTGTTCTTAAATAAAGATTGTCTGAGTTAATAATTAAATCACCAGTTCCAGATGCCTGTTGTTTAATGTAACTATCTACAGAATCATGATAAATCAGTAGATCTGAATCTGTCCCAAATCCAAGTTTATTGCCATCCTTAAGTTTTACATCATCACTAAAAGTTGCTATACCAGTTACATCGATAGCATTAAGGTGAGAAGTATCATTTACCTGTAAAGTACCAGTAAAAGATCCAATACCAGCTATAGTAATGTCACCAGTTCCTCTAATATTGCGATTATTAAGATCTAAATTACCACCAAGTTTGGGAGTATCATCATTAAGAAGATCACTAGATCCTCCACCACTACTAGCTCCACCACCAGGTGAAGCATCAACCCATTGAGAGCTGTCTATATCTTGATAATATATTTTTAAAACACCTTCATCAGATTTCCACCATAATGAACCATCAGCAGGATTAGTTGGTGCATTATCTGAAGTTGTTACAATATTTGATAAGTTAGAACCATCACCATAAAATCCATTTCCTGCAGTTACAGATTGTCCAGCACTTACATTATTAGTCGCAACTGAATCATACCCAGCCCAATTACCACCCTGAATACTACCAACTAAATTACCAACAAAAGTACTAGCAGTACAAAGTCCACTAAACTGAGCACCAGCACCAGTTAATCCACTAACAGCAATATTTGGAGATCCAGTTAATCCTTGAGCAACAGTTGCTACACCAGCAATATTAGAGAAATGATTACCGACTGTAATTGTAGCAATATCAGTTGATACTGTTGCTGTTATTCCTGCACCAACAAAATTAATTGTTCCTGCAGTACCAACAGGAGAACCTTCTTCCTGTATTACAAGTTGAGATTGAACTCCACTTAGATATGTTCCATCACCATAATACCTAGAAGCAGTTATAATACCTGTTGTGTTTACAGAAGAATCTAATCCTAAAGTATCTGCAGTCCGAGTATTAAATTGAATTGAACTTCCCATATAGGAATGGTTCACACATTGATAATATAATACAGTTGGTGTATTATCACCTGGAGTAATCTGTATATAAGAATTAGGAGAACCTGCTGTACCAGAAACAGAAATTTCACCACCATTATAATTTCTTTGCTTATCTTTATCTAAATAAAATGCTATTTGATGTGTAAGATTTGAGTTATCTGACTGATCAAACTTATAAGTTTTACCTGGTATAAGATTTAAAAATGGTGATTCTTCACCATCAAAAGTATATCCCTTTGTACTACCCTGATTATAATATCTGTGATTAGAAGTTTTATCTTCTACCTTAACTACTATTGTTTGTACAGTATTACTATGTGGTGCAGAAGTATGTGTAAATCCTTTTATAACACCAGTTACATCTATACCATCTCTCGCAGTTATAATTCCAACAGAATCTACATTCTTAACATCTTCATATGTTAAAGTGCCACCGATAGATACATTCCCACTAAAGGAAGCATTAGTTCCAGTAAGATCTCCAGTAAGAATTGCATTACCAGCGTTTATATTTCCTATTACAATATCAGGAACACCTGTTAAATTCTCAGCAACTGTCGCAATACCAGATACATCTGCATATGCTGCATTTGAAGCTAAAGCTAAATTAGTTAAATTAGAACCATCACCATAAAAAGATGTGGCAGTTATAACTCCACTTGCATTTAAATGAGTAAGAGTTGATGTTGCTAAAGTATTAATACCAATGGTACTTCCACCCATACCATTAGTAATATTATTTGTGTTATATGAAATTAATTCAACAACATCTCCAGCAAAACATGCAGAATTTAAAACAACATTAGAACCATTAGATGCAACATATTCACTAGCAGTTAATCTAACACCATTAACATATACATCAATAAAACTTGGATTATATTGATTAAGTGCATTTGCAGTAAAAGGAAATGTTGTTTGACCTGCAGTAGCAATAGTAACTTGAGAATCTCTTACATCCGCAAAATCAGCCCACTCAATACCAACTCCAGTAGATCTTAAATACTGACCTACATCTCCAGTAGTTCCACCAATACTAATATTACCACTACCACTATTATTAGTTCCAACACCAACAGTTAAAGTACCACTAATCCTAGCATGACCAATCGCATCAAGGACAAGTTTATCTTCGGTAAAAGAACTAATACCGATATGTTGATGGGGAACCCTTCCGCTTCTAAATCTATTTGCCAGTGACATAATTTCTAATTAAGCGTTTCTAATATACTTCCAATAAATTTCACATAATCATCACTACTAGCAGTTAATTTAAGAATATCACCAGTCTCAAGAACAATCTTTCCTTGAGTTAATGCCATACTATCATGTCCTTGTATAGCCATACTCTTTACAATTTCAGTAGTAACAGCAATACCTGTTCTAGTTCTTACATGATCTAATGATACTGTATGTGCTGTAGAATCTACATTAGTTGCTTGACAACCCAAGATAACACCACTATACCCAACTGGAGCAGTATAAATTCCAACTGTATGTGATGGTGCTACGTATGTTATTGTTTTGAATACGTTTAACGGTAATGCCATTTTATGAATCTCCTCCTAATGCTAGAATTAATGGTGTAACGTTGGCAAATAAACTCTTAGAATAAGAATTACCAGTAATAGTTCCGCTTATCTGGTCTATCTGAACACCATCACCGATTCTAAAGTTTCCTCCTTGATCTGTGCTAGTGTATACAACCAAACCACCATTACGATTATCAACTTCATTTTCCTGTATGGTAACACCACCACGAGAAGGTAATGAATTTATAGGATCAACACCACTACCAATATATTGGAATGAATGACTGGATGCTAATACTCTACTTTGTCTAAAGAATGGAACTGTTACTCCAACACCAACAGAATATGGAAGTGTTTCATTTATCGTAATAGTACAAATACCAGAAGAAATTGGAGTTGATTCTTTAACAGTATAATAAGTTGGAATTAATTCTATAGTAGCTGTTGCTGTATTTATCCCAACATCAGGAGCAGAAATTGTAACAGATGGAAGAGAAGTATACCCTCTACCATTTGAAAGAATTTCAATCTCATCAACTTTATTACCAATAATGGTTGCAACTGCTGTTGCTGTAACCCCAAAGGTAGAAGAAGTGCTAGGATCTCCTATAGTAATAGTTGGTGCAGTATTGTATCCACTACCAGCATTAGTAAGTTTTATTTTTCC
>CEVZ01051069.1_pt1 | contig 11473 bp, 7 predicted proteins | sample 361371 | NCBI WGS metagenome assembly CEVZ01 (sample SAMEA2620217, study PRJEB7988) | marine metagenome | isolation source: saline water (ENVO:00002010), including
GTAAATCTTTTAAATCAATGAAGAAATTTTTATTTATCATATTTATCTTTTTGTATAGTCCTATTTTTGCGAAATCAAAGATCAGTAACCTTAATATCTATATATACCCAGAATATTATTACAAAGGTATTATGGTAGAAATAAATGGAAATGTTGATTATCCTGACAGTCTATATACATTGGAAATGATTGTTCCTACTATGACTGATTCTGTTTTTTTTGTATCTGGCTCTACTAAGGATGAGTCTGAAGTTAAAATTCTAAATATTCAGGATAAAAATTTAAACAAATGGGTGGAATTAGACTTAGATAAATCGAGATTTAGAATATTTGTTTTTTATAATCCTTTTAATTCTTCAATTAAAAGAGAAATTCAATATCCATTGCAGTTTTCTATTCCTTTAAGTGAATTTCATGTATTTATTCAAGAGCCACTTACCTCAAATAATTTTAATATTGATTTAAAATCAGTTTCAAATAAGGATCAGCACAATATCATTTTTCACCAAATACATTTTAAAGAATTGAATCAGATGTCTAAACAAATCATTAATTTGACGTATGACAATCCTACTGGTAAGACTACTATGCAATTTTTACAGGAAAGATTATCTGAGAATTCCATAAATAATAAGGCGCCTGAATTAATTAGTAAGAAAGCACCAAGGCGTCATAGGCTTCCATTATGGGAACCATTTGCAGTATTAGGAGTTTTATCTGCTATTGTTGGAGGATTATTTTTAAAAAATAATTATAATAAGAATGATAAAACTAATAAAAATTTCTGTTCAAAATGTGGCAATAAAATAGAAAATAGTGATAATTATTGTTCAGATTGTGGGAGTAAAGTATAATGTGGCCTATTGTTTATGATTTTGGTTTAGTTCGAATATTTGGAATTGAATTCCATTTGGCAATCTATTCATATGGATTGATGCTAGTAGTTGCTTTCTATACTTGTTATGCATTGTTATATAAAGAAATGGAAAGGTTGAAATATGATCAAAATTTAGCTTCAGACATTGTTACTTCTGCAGCTATAGGAGGAATTGTAGGATCGAAAATATATTACTTAATAGAAAATATTGATCGTGTAATTGCTGACCCATATGGAATGATATTTAGTGGAGCAGGCCTTGTGTTTCTAGGGGGATTGATGGGTGGAACTATAGGTGTTACAATTGTGTTAAGAAAAAATAAGTTACCATGGTTAAAGTTTGCAGATATTATTGCTCCATTATTGATGATAGGATACTCTATTGGAAGAATCGGTTGTTTTTTAGTAGGGGATGATTATGGGTTGCCAACAAAATCATTTTTAGGTATGTCATTTGAATCTGGTGCTCCACCAACTACATTTGAATCAATTACGTATAATTATCCATGGTTGGATCTTTCAGATTGGAATGCTGGTGATGTAATAACGGTTTATCCTACTCAAATTATAGAAACAATTATTGGGTTTGGTATCTTTGCATTTTTATGGAGAAATAGAGCAAATATTGTAAATCAAGGGAGCTTATTCTTTACTTACTTGATTGTTGCAGGCATGGAAAGATTTTTTATTGAATTCATCCGTTTGAATCCAAAATATATTTGGATAGTGAATGATGTTATTGGATTTTCAGGAGCGCAAGTTATTTCAATAATTATGATGAGTATTGGAATTTACCTGTTGAAGAACCCTCCACAAAATTCTGAAACAAAACAAGCAACTTAGTCATATAAAGCCTATGATTGGGGCTATTTTAATTTTAATTATTTTTAGTAGTTTATCTGCTCAAAACTTTGATATTTATGAATTTCCTATTGAATTAAACAATCAAGATTATTCTATAAATAAAATAATAAAAGGGCACAGTGGATGGACTTTTTATTTAGATCTTAATTCAAATGTAGTTTCAAGCCAGTCATCTAAGAACAATTTTTATTTTGCCGGTGGATTTGGGAATAATTATGACTCATTTATTGATCCAATAGGTTTAAGCGTTTCTAATTTAGATTTGTATTTATTTGATAGAGGTCAAAACAAAGTATTCCGGTTTGATTATTCTTTAAATCTAATAAACAGTTTAGATCTGAGTGCTTATTTTAACGGTTCTAATATAGTTATTGATGACTTTGCATTAGATAATTGGGGATATTTTTATCTTCTATCCAAAAATAATAATGCAATTTACCGAGGTAATATCTCAGGATTAGATAATCTTATGTTTATTGATTTAGATCAGCAGATGATCGATAAAAATTGTTGTGATAAAATTAATGTTAACTCTGATGGTGATATTGCGCTATTGTATCCATGCTCAAAACAATTAGCAGTATTTAATCGATTAGGAAGATTGCAATATAAACTAAATGTCTCAATTAATAATCCTACAATGATAACAAATGCTAAGGATTTATGGATTGTGATCAATGATTATGGTGAAATAGAGGTAATTAATAAGTCAATATCCAAACTATTGTTGGTTTCATTAATCGATAATGAATATTTAGTTGATTTTACAGAAAATAACTTCAAAATATTATGTTTGACAAATCAAAGGATTATAGAATTTCATCTTGATTAATCGAATTATTCTGATTGGCTTGTTTGTTCCTATTTTAGAAGGACAAACTAATTCAATATTAGATACAATTAATATTCCTCCTTATAAATCAGAAATTAGGCTTCAGCATAATTTGATACTTGATACAACTTTTTCAATCTTAGGAAATGGGGATTCTGTTGAATATTCTATAGATCCAATTAATGGATTTCTTTATATAGATAATCAAAATAATATTTACAAATCAATTGTAGTAAAATATGATCATTATACAATACCATTTCCAATTAATATTGGCTTAAAAAGGGAAGATCTTCCCTTAATTGATTCTTTGATATTAGCAGATAATAAAGGTAATAATTTGAAGTTAATATCTCCTCTTTCTATAAAAGAAAAAGAATCAATCTATTCCTCAGGAACCTTTTATAGAAATTTGAATATTGGCTCAAAAGGTGGTTCAGAGTTTAGTGGTGGATTTCAGATGCAAATTCAAGGTTCCTTAAATAATGATATAGCAGTAAGTGGAGTCTTATCTGATCAAAACTTTCCTATTCAACCTGATGGTAATACAAGTAATTTAGATGAAATTGATAAAATATTTTTTCAGATCAATCACAAGGATTTTGAAGTTGTTGCTGGAGATATTGACGTGAATATTGAGTCGGGAAAATATTTCAATATTAAAAGAAAGACCGTTGGTGTTAATAATCAATTTAGATATAAAGGATTATCTGCATCTGGATCAATTGCAGGTTCAAAAGGAAAAACTCATCAAATAGAACTTAAAGGTGTGGATGGAAAACAAGGACCATACTCTCTGACGGCAAAAAATGGTAATAAAGATATCGTGATTATAGCTGGTTCTGAAAGAGTGTGGTTAAATGGATTGCGTTTATTTCGTGGAGAAGATTATGATTATACAATTGATTATAGTCTTGGAGAAATATCATTTATGCCAAAAAATTTGATTTTTTTTGATACTGACTTATATATAGAATACGAATATGCTGATGAGCAATATACTCGAAATCTTTTTACTTCATCGTTGAATAAAAAAATAAATAATAAAGGGAATCTGCAATTAAGTTGGATTCGAGAATTTGACCAAAATCTATATTCAAATAATGAAATTGATAGTGAATTATTATCAATTTTTAAAAATTCCGGAGATAGAGAAATATATATTAGCGGAGCTCTAGAAGACTCCATTGGTAAATATGTAATGATAGATAGTATCTATATCTTTGATTCCACAAATACCATCATTAGTACACATTACCAAGTTTCATTTACATATGATAGTCAAAATGGAGAATATGTTAGAAGAATATCTAATAATGGGGTTCTTTTTTATGAATGGGTGGATCGACAAAACTTTGAACTATCAAATAAATCTATAGATTACTATAGTCCAATAAGGCAATTGGTTGCACCTGAAAGTCATCAGTTAATCCAGGCATTAAGTAATTATCATGTAAATAATTGGCTAGATTTTTCTTTTGAATTAGCATTATCTGATTATGATCAAAATAGAATATCAAATATTGATGATAGCAATAATCAGGGATTTGGACATCAAATAGTTATATCAGGCGATCAGATAGTGCTATACAATAATATAATTTTTGGATATGAAATCTCTCAATGGGGTAGAAATAAAAGATTTCATGTATTACAAAGAGATCGATCGATAAGTTTTAATCAAGATTGGAATATTATTCCTGAATCCGGTCAAAATGAAATAATGAAAAATATAAACTCTACAGTTTCTATTGATTCAACTCTACTAGTAAATACAAACTTCTCCAGTTACAGAGTTGGGTCTATTAGTAAACAAAGGAGCCAATTAGATTTCAATGGTAAATACAATTTTCTTAATAATATATCAGGAAAAATAAATCAAGTTCGATCAAATAATGAAAATTTTGAAACATTAGACTTTGATGTAAAATTATTTTCTGGATCTATTCATCCAGTAATGAATTATAAATATGAATTTTCCGATAAGTTGTATCATTTTAATCATCTTACATCTGGAATACAATTAAATGGAAAACGATTACAAAGTGTCCTAGGATTTTCTCAAAGAGAAGATTATATATATGAGGATAATAAAGAAACTTTGTTTTCAAAGGGATATTTTGGAGAATTTGATATAAAATATAAATCTCGATCTGAATGGAATCACTCTGTAGTATATAGAAAAAGAATCAAGACAGAGTATAAAAATAATCAAAACATTAATTATGATTTATTGCAAGCAAGGAGTTTTTTTAGAAAATCAAGGAGTCCTTTACGTTTTGATGCAAAATTTAAAATTGAAGAGGTCCTCACAGAAGAAAGAATAACCCTTTATGATTCAGTTGGGGTTGGTTTCGGAACACATCGTTATGATATGCAATTTGAGGAATATATCCCTGATCCTAATGGACCTTATATATCTTATACCGTATTATCTGGTAGCCGAAGACCAACAACAGAATTTGAGGGAATACAGCGATTAGAATATGATTTTAGTAAAAAGAATAAAACATTTTTAAAAAATATTAAATATAGGATGGATTGGAAATGGGATTTTAATGGCAATGATTTTGTTATCAGTCAATATAGAAAAAATAATTTAAATAGTGTATCTATAGTTCGTTCTAATTCAAAAATACTAAATGAGATTAGCTATTTTAATCAAGATGGCAATCAAATAAAGGTATGGAATATTAATGAGAGAGATTTAAACAACATGGATCCAAGAGGACCAGATTTACGAAAAAATATTGAAAATGGATTTGATTACTTAAAACCTATTTTAAATGATATGCATTTTGGTTTAAAAATAGATCATCATCAAATAAATATTAATTCTAGTTTCTCTTTATTAAGAGATCGTAGTGTGACAGGCTATTGGTCTGAAATAGGATTAAAAAAACGATATTCATCTTTATTCAATTTAGAAGCTTATTTACTACTTGCATATGACAAAGGCACTCATCAGCTAAATAAATATTCATCAACCCTTAGAGGAATTCAGTTTAATTTTTTACAATTTTTAAATTCTAAAGTAAGAATTCAAAGCAGGTTTGAATGGTCAAATGTGACTTTATTTGGTGGATTGCGTTATTTGCCACCTGAAGCGTTAAAGGGCAATAGTATTGGTGAAAATAAAAGAGTTAATATAAGCGGCAATATCTTCCTTAAAGAAAATTTTTCTATAAATATTAATATTAATTATATATCTGATATACGTTATAACAACTTTATCAATTTAAATGGAGAACTACGTGCATATTTTTAAATTTTTCCTACTTATTACATCCATTTTATATAGCCAGCAAGTTCATCTAAAACTTGGTCAAAATGAAAATATAGTATTGTCAGAAGATAGTAATGTAGAGGGATATTTAGACTCTTTAATTAAAACCAATAAGGATATACATCATAGCTATAAACTTGTTTCTGTTAATGGAATGAATCCTATTAAGGTGCAATATATTGAAAATCATGAATTGATATATATTGATACAATATTTATAAAAGATAGTAAAGAAGTTAATAACCAAACTTATCAATCGCTACTAAGGTCACTATTGAATATCTCATCTGAAAAAGATCTTCTTCAACAAATTAAGTGGTTAGAATCGTCACACAAATTTTTGCAAAATAGTATTCATTTTGCATATGGTAAAACAAATAGCGGTGGATTTGCTTTATTGTTAGATATAATTCCTAAATTTGAAAATAATGTTTCTGGATTAATCGGTGCAAATAGAGTAAATAATGGGGATTGGATTACTAACGGAGAGATTGAATTAAATTTAGAAAATATATGGTCTACAGCAAGCAACTCATTATTTCATTGGAAAAGACTTAATGAGAAATCAGAAATAATATCATTTCTTCACTATGAGCCAACCTTATGGAACTTGCCTTTTGGATTGCAGATTAAGCTTGATAAAGAATTAAGAGATAAAGAATATATTTCACAATATAGAGACTTAAGAATATTCTCAAATTTACTTCGTTATGGAAAATGGTTTTTTGGCAGTAAAAATTTAACAATAATACCTTCAGATATTGGTTATGCATCTGGACTTATTAAACATAGATCTTCTTCAATTTTATTAGGATTAATAAATGACACAAGAAATCATAGGTGGATTCCAACTAATGGATATTATTGGAATATGTCATTATCGCTGGGAAAGCAAACGGAAGATAATATCGCAAATTTAAAGACGGATTTATCATTAAATAGTGGAATTATCAGAGAAATAAATTCCTTATTATCCTATCATATTAACTTTTATATCAAAGGGGTTTGGGTAGAAAATGGAAATATTCATAAAGGACAAAAATTTAGATATGGGGGTGTAAATAATCTTAGAGGTTATAGAGATGATCAATTTATATCTTCCAGAATTGTTATTCCATCAATAGAGATTTTATCAAATATCAGAAACGATCTTCAATTATTTGGATTTATGGATAGTGCTATTCAAAAAGAATATACTCCATATCCATTAGGATTCGGTATAGGGATTAAACAAGTGTCTAGAAGCTCAATTATAAATGCAACAATTGGATTTGGTAGAGGCGAGCCGATATCAGAGGCTAAGCTTCATATTAAGTTTTCAAGCCGAATATAAAAGCAATTAAGTTGTTTTTGATTAATTTTGTACTAATTTTAATATTATGAACAAATATTTATCGCACTGGAAATTTATCATATTAGTGTATTTAGTGATATCTCACTATAGTTGTGGGGTTAAAAGAGAAGCACTCGGTTCAGATGATGAGATAATTGTTGTTTCTGCAATGGAAGATGAGTCTGATTTGAATTCTATACTTAGTACAATATTTAATGATACCTTATTTGCTCCTGAACCAGAACCGTACTATAAATTAAAATTTGTTTCACCTCAAGATTATAATAGAATAAAGAATAGTACACAAATTGTTGTTGGGGCGATAGGAAAGGATCCATCAAACCCAGCTGTCGATTTAATTAAAAATTTATTATCAAGAAATCAGTATCATAATTCTTTATCTGGAGAGAAACCAATTATTATTTCAAAGGATCCCTATGCTAGAAATCAATTATTGATGGTGATCAATACTCCAAATATTGATAAAGCTATGGATTATGCGATGAAAAATAATGATATAATAAAGAATCAATATTTTTCATTATTTAAAAATCGTCAAGAAAAATATTTATTTAACAATGCCCGTCAAAAGGAGTTGGAAAATCATTTGCTTAATGATTATGGTTGGACTTTAAAGATACCCTGGGGTTATGAAGTGATTATCGATAGTTCAGAACAACAATTGTTTTGGATTGGTCGTGAAATGCCTTTTCGATGGCTAGCAGTACATTGGCGAGATGGAGCAATAGTGGAAAATTATGATTCAGCAAAAGAATTTATAATGGGTTTTCCTTTAGAATATTTTAAAAATATTCAATATAGTGCTGACTATTTTAAATTATTTACTACGAACAAATTTAACCAAAGGCTTGCTTGGAAGGTAAACGGACTATGGGAATCTATTGATGATACACAAGGTGGACCATTTTTAGCTTACTTATTTTATGATGGGATTACTGATAAGACTTATTATATACATGCAATGGTCTTTCATCCTGGAAGCAATAAAGTAATTCATCTACAACAATTGGATCTGATTGCTAGATCATTTACAGTTGATAATTAATTAATGTTATGAAAAAAATACTAATTACAGGAGCATTTGGACAATTAGGTGCTTCATTATGTGAAGTGTTACCAAATGATTCAATATTAGCAACTGGTAGGAATATTCCTGCAAATGAGAAATACAGTTGTAAAAGGCTAGATATTACAAATCAAAAACATATTGAAAAGGTAATTGGTGATTATAGACCAGATACGATTATTCATCTTGCCGCGATGACAGATGTTGACGGGTGTGAAAAAAAACCTGAAATTGCATTTGATATAAATGTAAGAGCAACAGAGAATCTAGTTAACAGTTTCGATGGGAAATTTATTTATATATCAACAGATTATGTTTTTGATGGTGAACAAGGACCATATTCGGAAGATGATAAAGTAAACCCAATTAGTGTGTATGGTAAAACGAAATTGTATGGTGAAAACTTAGTTCAAGAATCAGATTTAGATTGGCTTGTTTTGCGTTCAAATATAATTTTTAGTTATAATGATAGAACCAAAGCTAGTTTTGTTAATTGGGTCGTTGAGTCATTAAAAAATAGGAAGCTGATTACTGTAGTAAATGACCAGTGGAATAATCCAACGTGGACTAATGACCTTGCAAATGTAATTTCAATGATTATTGATAAAGATATTGTTGGATTATATCATTATGGTGGAAAAGATTTTATGAATCGGTTTGAATTTGCAAAAATGATAGCATTGGCATTCGGCCTTGATCAAACATTAATCGAACCTATAGCCACAACTGAACTAAATTGGTTAGCACAAAGACCATTGAAAAGTGGTTTATACACTAATAAGATTGAATTAGATTTAGGTATAGAAGCTCTACCAATTAAAAAAGCGTTAGATAAAATGGTCTCATTGTTATGAATACATTAATTATATCACCTACTTATAATGAAAAGAAAAATATTTTATCTCTTATTGAGAAAGTATTCAGCATAGATAAAAATTTTCATATTTTGATTGTTGATGATAACTCACCAGATGGCACGGCAAATATTGTAAAAGAACTACAGCCAAAATATAATAATTTATTTTTAGAAGAGCGTCCTGGAAAAGCAGGTTTGGGGACTGCCTATAAATTTGGCTTTAATTGGGCATTAGATAGGAATTATGATAATATTATTCAGATGGATGCTGATTTATCACACGATCCAAATGAGATAATAGAGATGGTTAGATTACTTGATAATTATGATTTAGTGATTGGAAGTAGATATATAGATGGAGTTAGCGTAGTTCATTGGCCAATAAAGAGGTTGTTACTTAGTTATGGTGCAAATGTATATGCTCGTATTGTAACAGGATTACCTATTAAAGATTCAACCGGCGGATTTAAAGCATGGAAAAGAAAGGTCCTTGACTCTATAGATCTTAGCGGAGTTAAATCACAAGGGTACTCATTCCAGATTGAAATGAATTGGAGGGCATGGCAAAAGAAATTTAGTATAATTGAACATCCTATAATTTTTGCAGATAGAACTATTGGCGAGTCAAAAATGTCAAAAAAAATTATGCTTGAAGCAATTATTGTTATTTGGAGAATGAGGATATGGAAAATATTTGGTTGGCATAAATAATCTTTATGAAAAATAGTGTATCATTACTAATAGTCAGTTATAATGTTCGTCAGTATATAGCTCATGCAATTGATGCTATAATTAAGTCTGATTTGGATGATTTTGAAATTATAATTATTGATAATAATTCTTTTGATAATACAGCTTCATACCTCAAGGAGAGATATAGTCATCTACGTCAAATTAAGATAGTTCAAAATGAAGAAAATATTGGGTTTGGTAAGGCTATTAATCAAGCTGCATCTTTAGCAAAAGGTCAATATTATTTAATTTTAAATCCTGATACAATTATTCAAGAGGAAACGATTTCTACATTGAAAGAATATCTTGATAGTAATCCAGAGGTCGGTATGGTCGGGCCAAAAATACTTAATGCTGATGGAACGCTACAATTGGCATGCAAACGCTCATTTCCAACTTTAGGTGTTGCTTTACCAAAACTACTTGGATTCAGCCGTATTTTTCCAAAATCGAAATGGGCTGGTAAATATAATTTAACCTATCTTGATGAAGATGAGATATCCAGCGTAGATGCAATTAGCGGATCATGTATGTTCATTCGATCATTTTTATTCCATGAATTAAAAGGCTTTGATGAGAGGTTTTTTATGTTTGGTGAAGATTTAGATTTATGTTCTAGAATATGGAAAAATAATTATGAGATACATTATGTCCCAAATACGCAGATAGTTCATTACCAAGGAGAATCAGTTAAATCGGCTCCTTTTGATAGCATTAATGCATTTTATAATGCAATGATATTATTTGTAGATAAACATTTTTCATTTGGAACAGGGTGGTTAATGAAATTTGCAATTCGTTGTGGCATATATATAAGAAAATTCTTTTCTATGATTGGAGAAAAGCGATCGCAAATACTATCTGTCACTATTGATGCAATCTTAATTCTATTGGCTTTCATCATTGCCATTTCGATGAGGTTTTCAAATTTTGAGCCAATAACCATGAGTAAAGGTTTAATTCCAGCTATATACGTCATATTTTGGATTTGCGTTGGTTTTATTTTCCAGTTATATAATCGATATATTTTGTCTTATTCGCGTGCAATTATATCTTCAGTAACAGGCTTCTTTTTGGCCGTTGCATTTACATATTTTTTCAAGCAATATGCTTTTTCACGATTTGTTATTATTTTTGGATCTGCAATTATTTCTATTCTTATTCCTGGATGGAGAGTATTTGTCCATTTTCTAATGGCAAGGGGCTTATTAAACCAAGTGAAGCAGAAGAATCCAATACTCTTTACTAGAAAAACATTTATTGTTGGGGCAGATGCTGAAGGTTTGAGAATTGCAAATAGTTTATTAAAGAGATTTGATACAGGATTAGAGTTAATAGGTATTGTGGATACGAAGTTACCTGAAGAAGATAATAAGCTTCCTATTGATTTTATTGGCCGATTATCTGATTTACGTGATCTTGTTGTAAAACATAGTATTAGAGAATTAATATTTTCAACTAGTGCATTTACAAATAAAGAAATTTTACATTTAATGAATCAAACGAAAGATTTGCGCTTGACATATAGGATGATACCTAGGCAGCAGGAGATATTGCTGGGAAAGGCATCAATTGAAGATATTGGAGATCTATCTTTCTTAAATAT
>CEVZ01004727.1_pt1 | contig 11444 bp, 8 predicted proteins | sample 361371 | NCBI WGS metagenome assembly CEVZ01 (sample SAMEA2620217, study PRJEB7988) | marine metagenome | isolation source: saline water (ENVO:00002010), including
GGTATAAGTGGATGTTCCACTCAAACCATGAGAATTAACTGTTAGTACTAAATCACCTGTTGTAGGACTATATGAAGCACCTGTAGGAGTGAATGAAGTACTTGCAGAGTTAGAAGGATCAACTGTAATTGTGTTATCCTTAAAGGTCAACAGGTTAGCAATTGCCTTCTTAGCAAAATCTGCACCTCTATAGAATGCATATATTGCTTGATCTTCTTCACCAACAATACCGTTTATTAATGGAGTGCCATCATCATTGAAGAATGTCTTAGTTGCAGCGATAATATTAGAGTTACCACCGTCACGGAGATCTTCCGCAATAGCATCAACAACATACCCAATATCTCTCTTACACTTAACCTCTGCGGAAGAATGTGTAGGGTAAGTTTCGACTGTTCTTGTCCACGCGGAGTTCACAATCTCACTACGGTTAGCAAGAATTAGGTCTCTTGCGTCTTGGAACCTATTCGCGGCAGGGTCAAGACTAGGATTTACATAAGAAATGTTCTGAAGAGCAGGATACTTTTCTAAAATATATCCAAATGTCTCTTCTTGAATGAATACTTTGTTCGCACTGATCAAATTCGCAGCATCTTGCTTCTTATTAAAAGCAGGATCACCAGAAGGAGCACTTGCTGGACTTAAAACCTGTGGCTTAGCAAGATACTTCTTATATCCAGTAATTGCTAACTCAGATTCATAGTTACCATCGTCACCAATATAAGCAGTTTCTAACTTAGTGAAAATCTTTTCGTCTTGTCTAGCACCAAGTCTATATCCATCAATAGATACAGCAGGACGCTTTGCAGGATCTAAAGCATCATCTTGAGAATCTATGTATAGTCTGGAATCGTTTCTTGTTCTTGTTCCAGAAATAGGAAGTTGCTGTACACCTTCAACACCAGTGATACAAGCAGGTCCGTTAAATGGATAGTAATTAACCTTTTGGTCAGTTGTTTCAATAACTTTTGGTGGTATAATACCATCAATAAATCCACCCTTGTCACTATTAAAGGAATATCCTTTATGTCCTTTAGCATGTAAGGATGTATTACCAAAGTTACTGTTAGAGTTGGTGATACTCATATCACCACCACTTTCCATTAGGAAGTGATCAGCATAACCAACAGCGAAGATACTAACACACTGAATAAATGCGTCTTCTGAAGCACGAACATGGAAGTTTCTCCACTCGTCCTTCCAGTAACTATCACCTTTAGCGTGATATGGTACACTATCAAGTGCATCTGTTAGAGATGCTTGATTGAATGTGTTTGTGAACTCATCATATCTGATGAATGCTCTATCATCTCTTTGTAGAGATACACCAGTATACTGAGCGATAACAACTGATTTAAATCCAGTTGCTTTTAATCCATTTGCCCAGATACCACAAATACCCCATGTTGAACGGATAGAGCAGTTAAAGACATATGGAGATGCAGATTCAACTGTATCAACTTCAGCTAGAACCTGTGCATTTTGACTAAGAGGTGGAGTTGATGTCTCTGTTAAAGTATTTCCAGATACAATACCACTACCAATTGAATTTACTGTGCCAGGGACACGATAGATGAACTTACGAGTATTTGTGGCATCAATAGAGAATACCTCAAATGTACCTTCCAATACATCATCAATGTTTGTATCAGAAATTGCAACAAACTGCTTAGGGAAGTAACCATGATCTGTTGTGGTTGTAACTTCTACCTGTGTAACTGATCCTGGTAAATTAGGAATAGTTGTTGCATCATCTAACTTTATACTCTCAATACCTCTAGAGTCAGAAAGAGGTCCAACAATCCTGTTTTCCTGAATTGACGTCTCGAACTCGCCTGGATCATCGATTGTTGGTTGGTATCCAGAGAAAGCCTTACCAACCTTCTGATATAGAAGATCTAGTTCGGGTTTATCTGCATATTCAAATACTGTTAACTTGTGGTGAGAGAAATTAGGAGCAGATTTCCTTGTAAAGTCTGAAGCAGAAGTATAAACCTCACCAGTTCCTTTTGTGGAATTATATAATGGTGAATATGTTCCTGTTTCACCATCTCTAATGGTAAACTGCCAGAAATAACAACCACCTGTTACATTAAAGATTGCGGATCTTGCTTCACCAGAATCAGCAGGATCTGGTACATATAATGGTTTGACCATCGTTCTACGAAGGTCATAACCAACAAGAGAAGTACCACGAGGAATAATAGCACCACCCTCGGTGTTATTAAACTTATAGAGAATATTTTCGGAATTAGAAAGATCTAGAATCGAACTATCAGTCCACTCATTGATTGATTGATCGAATCCAAATACATCTATACCACTAGTGTTTGCTAGTCCTGGACGGTTATCTATGTAGTGTTCACCAGGCATCAGCATGATAGTGAACTGTGAGAACCTATCCTTTTGATTTGGTAAATACGAGAACCTTGCTACCTCCAAGAAAGCACGCTGAATGCTCTTAAATGGTCTTACAGGAGAATTACCTCTATTGTTTAACTCATCCGATGCATTAAAGTCATCAGGAGAAACATACAAATACCTACCTGTTTTGCTGGTAATCAGGTTATCCAGTCTAGTGAGTGGCATATCAATCTGACCCTATTTTGCTATAATCTGCTCGAAGTTATTTATACAAGAGGATTACAAGGAACCCTGAACCTCCCTACTAAAACATGACCAAACAATATTTTTAGTCCCTTTTATAATAGGAACTGAAGAATGGATAAAATATGGTCCACAAGGACACATAAGTAAACTATTTTTGATTGGTTCAACAGTTATTTTATCCATCATGTAGTTAGTACCTCCACCCTCAAAATCATCATTAAGGTATAGAATACCTGACAAAATAAACCTTCCAAACTCATACAAGTCTACATGATAATCATACTCATCACCTACACCATAATTCCTAAATGTAAATTTACTAGATGCCCTTTGTGCATTAGAAGCACTTAATGTATATTGAAAAAGTTCGTTGTCCTTACAATATTGATACTGTGCTTTCTCATATATCGTAGTTAAACGCTGATCCAATTCATACACTCTTTGTCTTCTTATAAGATCAGGATATATCCTCGCCAATTCAGTAATATTATAACTGTCATTGCGAACACTATCAGTCCTTGGTCTTGGATGAACTCTATGATCATAATGACAATATTCTAAACATTTATCACGAATTTCCTCGATATCATCAGCGACATCAAGATATTGCCATATGAAAGGTGTATGCTCAATCTTTTTCATATGCCATCAGACGGATTTGAACCGCCGACCTTGGCTTTACAAAAGCCCTGCACTACCGCTGTGCTATGATGGCTCAACTTTCTGCCTCTTAAATTCTAGGTGTCCATAATTAGAACCCCAGATTTTCTGTCCTGTGTCAACTGCTTTACCAATATCCATCACCTTCAACATATCTTCTGTTAATGTAATATCATTTTGAAGATATGTCTCTTTACCTTCCCATTCTACAAAACATTCACATCCTGTAGTACCTCCTTTAAATGACCCATCTGCCATTTTCTGAAATAACAAATCACAACCAGGACGATATTTTAAGTCGTCCTCTGTGATTTCATCTAGTTTTTGACCTCCAGCATACTTATCCAGATTACCAAGTAATTCGTGATTTCTTGTTCTAACAAAACCATCTTCCAATACAACCTCAATTACATATTGTAAATAAGGTCTCTTCCTCATATAGTTATATGCCTGTTCACCATAATATCTATTATTACCCATTGGTTTATAGGTAATCCAAATATGTGCATATCTTGTAGGATGACACTGTGCTTGATATTTGTTAGAAAAAGTGCCTTCGATTAATTCTAGAAATTCTTCCATTAATTTGGTTTCTTAGGTGGTGTAGGGATTTTTCCAGTTTTTCTAAGTTGCTCTTCTTTGAAAGCACGAAGAACTGGACCCTCTTCCCACTCCCAGATTTCCTCTCGACCTTTTTTATCGATTTTTGTCCAGGATTTTTTTTCGATTCTATCAGGATTCAATTTCACTTCCTCCTCCACTGATGGAAAAATTATAGCATAAAAAAGGAGGGGTCGCAACCCCTCCTTGAAAATTAGTTGCTAATCGAATTAGAATACGAACTTAGCACCTAGCTTACCGCCCCAATCTACGATATCATCAGATGACTTTTCACCTGTGATTCCACTTAGTTCTGCGTATACAGAAAGATCTTCTGTAGCAGCAACAGAAGCACCGATCTTACCAGAAAGTTCAGTTTCTGTGTCATCAGTTGAATCTGTGTGAACAAAAGCAGGACCGCCTTGGATGTAGTAAGCGACTTTTCCGCCTTCAGTTGCACCATCAAAACCTACGTGAAGGTCAGTAGTAGCAGAGCTGTAATCTCCATCAGGATATGAGAGGTTGCTCTCAACATTCACGTATGGACCAGCAAAAGCTGCACCAGCGAGAAGGAATGGAGATGCTGCAAGAGCAGCGATTGTTGATTTAATAGACATGTTAGTTGTTTAAGTGTCTCGCAAGGATACAAAAAGACCCTGCGGATGATAGCTTCCCCGACATGGGAAACTTTATTACATCTACACAGGGTACGATTATTTCGGGCCTGATGAGTTATGTAAAGTTATTTATACATTATTACATTTTCTTCGGGATCGGTCAATACCCATTGTGACAGTTTATTAACTGGCACACTAGTTAAGATTGATAGGAGTACCAGATATAGTTAACGGACCACTTGACTTAAGATTCATTAATCCACTCAATGCTTCTATGTTAACAAGACTACCTGTCATCTTGGTTTCTAACTTAGATGATATAACAGTCTTACCAGCATCAGAATTAATCTTTATGTTACCAAGCAATACATTAATTGCTAAACCATTTGTTCTATTCTTAATAAGTTGTCCAGGTCCACCAGCAACTCCAATCTTAGCAGCACCAGCAGTTTCCACACGCCAATCTCCCAGATATTTCTCATTACCAGCACCAACTCCAACAGTATTTGTAGATCCTCTAGGATCTAATTCATGCTTGGTATCCTCTCCAATAGATATAACTCTCTTCTGACCAAACCTTGTGGTACTCTTATTAGTGTACATCTCTTCAATGTCACCAGAAACTATGGTTAATGCACCTCCACCATCTGCACCAGTAACAAGTTGAATACCTTGTCCTCTTATCTCAATATTTGAAGCATCTAAAATGATCTTCTCTGCTGTGATCATCTTGGTTCCAACAACTTCCTCAACAAAATCACCCCAAACATTAATATCTAATCCATCTGAATCATCTGGATCTTTCTTACCAGCATCAATTACAATACCACGATCACCTTTTAATCCAAGGAATCCATCAGCTTTCATGCCAATGTTACCACTTCCCTTACCTTGACTCTTAGTTCTAGGTCCACTATGAAATATAAGCTGTCCTCTTTTAGTCCATGCAATTCCTGTTCCACCTGGTCCACGAATTTTAAAAGCATCAACATCTCCATTAGGATATACTCTAAGATATCCATAAGCAGGTGTATGACGAAATACATCAATAATTTTAAACCCACGATCTACATTCTGTGTAGAATCAGGAGTTAGTTGGTCAAATATACTAGTAGGTTGAACCTTAGCAGCTACCTCATTTGGATCGTTAGTTAATGTTGGCATAATTTATCTCCTATGGGCAGTCAATATACTTACCTGTACCGATCTTAGTAGATCCAATCTCGGCAAGTTTCGCAGTAGGTAGACACTTAAAGTTAGGAATCCACTTAGCAGAATTTCCTCCTCCACCAACAATATAAACTTGAGGATGTCCATCCCATGTTGTTTCTCTATCAAGTACTCTCACACTAACAACTCTACCATCCTTAATGACTGCTTCAGCAACATCATCTCTTCCATCAACATATACCGTAGGTGTCTCAAAGTATCCTCTACCAGGACGGATCATAGTAAATGAATCTATAATACACCTAACACCTGTATCTACTGGTTTGTTTAATTTGTATCCAAGTCCAGGAGTAGTAACTCTAATCTCAGTTACAAACCCATCACTATCAAGTAATGCTTCTCCAGTTGCTCCGTAACCTTGACCACTAATAACAACATATGGTGGTTCTACATAAGGACTTCCTGGATTTGAAATAGGAATATCAATAAGTCCACCATCAGGATCAGTAATAGGAATCTCTGTAGTTGGTGGTATTGGTGTATCTGGTACTGGAGTGTCATCACCTACACCAATATCAAAGAATTCACTAGGTTTCTGACTTACTATAACAACATCCTTAGATATTCCCTTTCCAGAAAGAGCAAATGTCATCTTCTCTTGAATCTCAATCTCAGCATCATCTTCTATACCAACAACTACAACTGCTGTATTAGCACTAATTGTAGCAGTTCCTGTTAACTGTCCACCAACAATATCTTCTTTTGTAATATTAGTACCAGAAATAATCCAAGAAACAATCTCACCATTTGGTACATTAAGAGTTTCAATAGTAAAGACTACAAACTCACCTTCCTTAACTATATTCTTATCTGCTGTAAGTTTATAGAGAACTGCAAGAGGATCATCAGTTTCTCCATCACCATCAAAATCTCCAATGACTTCTGGATCACTATCCTCAGGGAATGCATCTAATCCTTGTAAAGGATTCTGCGTGTTTGGTAAATAAGGATCTGCTGGTTTAACTCCATCATCATCAGTGAAACCAGGTTCTTGTGTATAATCTCTCTGTTTAATTGTACATACACCAATATTCTTTTCAAATGAGATAGAAGCAAGTGCTTCCTGATTCACTATATTATCTGGAGTTGCATTAGACAATACTAATTCAAACTTCTCTGCATTCTCAGTTATATCACCATCGGTTAATGTAAATACATCAACTTCTGCTTCGACTTGACCTTCTTGGAAAATTATGATACCTTCCTTAGGAAGATAGTCAAGATTAGCAGTTGCCGTGTCTTCTGAATCTGAATCTCTAGTCTTATAACTTATAGATGATGTCTTAACTGTATTTCCAGATCTAGTAATTATAAACTTAGCTACATCACCTTCTGCTACTTTTGGATCAGATATTGTGTATATAATTTCATTATAATTTTTATCTGCACTAGGTTTGTATATTCCACCAACAAAACCTATATTTGTATTCTTTAACGGTGCTCCTTTATATGCATCATTACAAGTATAGATCTGATTATCAAATCCCATGTTGGGAGCAATATCATCAATACCCTCATCTAAATCATCTAACAACTTGTCAAGGAAATTCTTAGTATCTTCTTCTTCCTTCTTTTGTTCATCTCCTTGTAAGCAGATCTGTCTTGCATTAGCACATGTCCTATCACCACCAGTACATGTAATTCCAAGGAGTGAAAGAATTCTGTTAATAGCACTACCAATTAGATTTAAGGCATCAGCAATTGGTCCAAGTAACTTACTAATGAATCCTAATATATCACCAAGTAACTGATCCATGAATGATTGAATCTTGTTGATGATACCACTAACAAGTAAATCAACTTGACAAAGTGCATTCCTATAGATCTCTTGTACATATCCCATCAATAGATCTGTAAGGAACTTGGCAAGTCTCTCTCCAATATCTTCAATAGAACAACCCAACTTCTTGAGCATCTTATTGAAGAACTCTGTAATAGGTGTTAAAGCATTACCATTATCATCCTGTCTCAATACTGCTTTTACCAAAGCATCAACTGCTTTCTTTAATTGACCAATAATAATTCCTTTAACCTTTGCAAGGAATTTCCTAACAAGTGATATCATCTTCCTGATATACTTTCTAGCAATATCAGTAGCATCACCAACTCCACCAGTTGCTTTGTGTATTAAAGCTGTACCTATCTTACCATCATTGCGTTGAATCTCAGCAAGCATATCACCAAGAAGTATTGATGCATTCTCAGCAAAAGATGATTCCTTACCACAACGATCTGGAAGAGCAAGACATATTTCTTCTTGTTGTAAATCTTCTGTTACATTAAGAGGAACTCCTGATTCGCAAGCATCAGTTGCATTAGTTGTTATTTCGTTCTGGTCATTACCAGTTAAATTTTGACCTGGTTCACCAGTTGATATTACTCCTGTTTCAACATTACCACATTTAACAGTTCCAGTACCATCTTCATATTCATTGTGCTCAGGACTTTGTGGTTGCGTTGGTGAAATAGTTGTAAACGATTGACACTCAGTAGGATTATATTCGTTAACTACACCAGTTGCTCCAGGAACTTGTCCGATAGCACCCATAATAATTGGTTTCTGTCTATCTGGATCCATATAGAATCCAATGACCCAACATCCAACATAGAGCTTTGGAGTTCCATTAACCTTTCCACCTGCTGACATTGGGTTGTCAACAGGCATTAACACCTGAGCCCACGGCAAATCGTCTTTACTGACTATATCGCAGCTCTTTGTATGCTCGCCAACGATTCTTACCTTATATCGGTAATTACCTTTGACTTTTCTGTACTTGTCACTTTTATCTTCGACCTGGCCGATCCACCATTGGAATCCATCGGATCCAATCTTATAAGATGGCAATAATCGTGACAGTGATTCATCCATTAGTCGTCATAAATCAAACATTCTGGTTCATCTGGATGTTGATCACAAAATAGTTCAATAGCATTAGGATCATGGTGATCTCCTGCTTCAATCTCTGCTTTATGGTGCTCAACATACTCTTCTAGATCATGCAACTCTTCCTTATAGTGCCGTCTAGCAGCAGGATTCGTTGTAGGATCATCTATGATTTGTCTATCTTTCTCGATATGTTGTTCTATACTTTCCATGTTAGAGAAAACCTCCCGTCACTTTATTTATTTACTAATCCACATCGCCACTGTAGGCATCCCTACACAAACGAAGTGTTGTATGGAATATACCGCTAGTACCTTTCATTCTATCAAATTCATGAGTGACCTCACTTATTAAATAGACTCCACTACTTTCACGATCCCAAGGTTCAGACTTTGCCTGAGAATCAGGAACTTTATTCCGTATCTTTATTTTAACACGGTCACCAGCACATATCTGCGAATTTCCAGGAATCACAACAGTACACTCTTGATTTTGTAGCGTAGAATACCTAGACAAAGATTGTGCTGCAAAGTATTTCTGCCAATCAGCATAAGGTGCAGGAGCTTTGGAACCTGCATCTGGATCTGGATCACCTGGAGTAGGTCCAGAGAACCAAGTCTCACTATCCAAAATAGTTGACAGTATTCTACTAGGAGACTTAAAGTTCATATCATTACCTTCTGGTATCCTAAAATCTGCTCCTCCAAGATGATCCATTTTCTCATATGATTTTTCCAAATCAAAATTATACTCATCATATTGACCACTAGAAGGATTAAAGAATACCATTAGATTTGAATACTTACCAACTCTAAGATCAGTCATCACATCTGTCTCAGATTTAAACTTAACTTGAATAAGTTTTAATTGGTTTCCTCCAGTTTCATTATTTGCTTGTGACTCCTCATAAGGTCCCCAAGGTGGTCTATCATCATCTTCTTTACACAAAGAATCTACTGAATAAAAATTATATCCTTTATAAGACTCCCAGAAGAAATACCCTGCTGTACCTTCAATATCAGCGGTTGCCTCATCATTAGTCAATGAAGTTATTGAACTCTCTGTACCATCACCCCATTTCTTCTGTTGAGGTATTGTCTTATTAGTCAACATATTAGCAATATCAAATGGTCTCTTCCGATTACCAAGTAATTTCATCTGGAACTGAGAAGGATCAGAAGCAAAGTTTTTAGTAGATCCCAATAAATTCTTTACCAACTGTTCATGAATTATCTGTTCTGCTGTACCTTCTAGTGGTACATTAACTCTTGTAGATTCATTAATCAATGCTTCTTTAGAAACTAAAGCTAATGTATAATGTGACTTTTTATCTTTAACATATCTATTTGCTACCTTCCAAACATGCATAACATAAGTATTACCTTCAGTAGAAGTTCCATCCTGTATAACATCTTCAGTTGTAAGTTCTACCTTCTCTCCACCAACAAATCCAATCTTATTGAATAATTGAATACCATCAACAATAAAAAGAGTTCCTACAACAAAAGGACTTGTAATCTTCTCTGAATAGTTAAAAGTAAAAGATTGTGGTAATATATTATGAACTTGATTCTTCTTATCTGTAATAGAACAACTTTTAAACTTAAAAGTTCTTGAGGTTTGTAAATCTGCCATTATTCTAAACTCCTAAGGTAAGTTGTCCATAAGACATCACTTTCACTAGTAAATGTAAAATTCATACTAGTATTTACAGGAACAGCAGAAGTTTCCTGTAAAGGTGGTGGCATAGTACTAATAACTGCTAATGCATTAGTAGCTGATAATTCCTCATAATTTCCAAAGGTCATCCCAGTTAAATCAGTAGTAAAAGCAAGTGCTGTTAAATCATTATGTATAGTACTAGTATCCATAGAGATAGCATTATCAGTACTCTTAACACTAGATTTATCTTCTAGTTGAGTCATAATATCTTTAGTAACTCTATTTACTTGTTCGCCTCTTGCCTTAGATGCTGCTCTACCCATTTGACCAGAAACTGTAGGCATGTTATAGATATGAGCTCCTTCAGTTGATTGAGCAGCAATATACTTATCCATTGCTTCATAACTACTGAAATCCTCTGGAACAACCATCTTAACGTTCACACCATTCCGTGCTAACTTAGTCTTAATTTGCTTAACAGAAGTTTCTGTTCTAGCTCTATCACCATCTGCTGATGCTGAATTGAAAGTATTACCACCTTCTGTATCAGGAATCTTATCTGGTTCCTTTGCTAATCTTATAGGAATAATTACATCCCAACCATGTTCTGCTCCATCAGTATTGGCATTATCATTACCACCAAATAATCCTTTAATCCATTCAATACTACTATTCCATATATCAGTAGCAGCATCTTTAATCTTAGTAATTACCTTTGTAGTACTCTCAACAACCCATTTAAATCCATTTGCAATTGCTGTAGTTACAGTATTCCATATCTTACCAATTCCCTCCGTTGTCCATTTCCAAGCACCTTTTATACCTTTCCAAAGCATACCAGGAATTCCAGTTATAAGACTTCCAATAGTCTCCTGTAAAGATGAAGTAAATGATGCAAACCCACCTCCTGTAAAATACTTACTAAATCCTTCTGTTATAATAGATGCTTCTACCTGTCTTGCTTTCTTACTAGAAATAATTTCCTGTGTATGCCATTGCATCCAGAATTTTTCGTCTAAGGGTTTTGCACCCATTTTTCTCTTCAATATTTCATTTGTAGAATCTGGTATATTAATTAAACCACCTTCAGCAAATTGTGGTGCATTTTCTGCTTCTCTTGCTAGTCTTTCATTCTCCTTGGCAATATCTCTTGCTGCCAAACCAGCATCAATAGCTAAAGA
>CEVZ01123406.1_pt1 | contig 11444 bp, 11 predicted proteins | sample 361371 | NCBI WGS metagenome assembly CEVZ01 (sample SAMEA2620217, study PRJEB7988) | marine metagenome | isolation source: saline water (ENVO:00002010), including
GGCAAAAGTTAACAACCTAATAATGTCTTCAGCTATATCGGGCAAAGACAAGAATACTGGCCTTTATTCACCAGAAAAGGAAAGCCAAATCAAAATTGCTTTTAAATACTTTCGAGAACTTTTAGCCTCATGCAATTGCTCAACTCAAGACGTCATAAAAATTGACATGTTTTTCCAAGATAAGAACGACAGGACACTAGTTAATAAATTTTGGGAAGAAACTTATCCTAACATAAATTTTAGACCCGCACGACACTCTCATCAATCTGCACTTCCAAAAGGGTGCATTTTTCAGATAACTTTTACGGCCGTAAAGAAGGATTAGCTTGAGGGGAAATAGGTAGTTTTCTAGCAACCCCAAAAATTTCTTGCAGTCTGGCGCCAAAACTTAGTAGACGCGCCTCATGTCTTGGTGGAGCAACAATCTGTACCCCTATAGGCAGTCCTGATTCAGTAAATCCACAAGGGATACTTAAAGTCGGGCAAGACGTCATAGTTATTGCAAATGTAATAGAAAACCAGTCAACATATGTTTCACATTTTTTACCCTCTATTTCTTTAACATATGGATTTTCAACTGAAAAAGGAAACACCGATGTAGTAGGGCAAATTAAAAAATCATTTCGCATAAAAAAATTTTCCATATTTAATGTTAATTGCCTTCTGACCTTTTCAGCTTCAACTATTTCAGTATTTTTAACCTCAAACCCAACTTGTACATTTTTTCTTATATCTACAAGTATTTGGTCTCTATGCTTTTTAACTAAATCACCTAACATGGTTGCCATTAGCAAACCTCTTAAAACCTTAAATGCATCCAGAACTCCTTCAAAAGAAGGTATTTCATGTGTCACATCCCAACCAAAGCCAGATATTTTTCTTATTGCAGCCCTAAAACCATTTCGCACCTCGCCTTCCACCGGTACAATTCCTAAATCTTCACTAACTGCTACAGATAAAGGCTTATATTCAGTATCAAGTTCCTCCAAGAAAGAGTTTTCTATACATGGATAGCTTAAGGGATCACCTATGTCATGTCCTACCATTGCGTCTAACATTAATGCTACATCTTCCACAGATCTTCCCATAGGCCCTTCTACCCACAATGTATCAAAGGGCATATATCTCTTGCCTCGAGGAATTAACCCAGGACTTGGTCGCAATCCAACCACACCATTAAATGCAGCTGGTGTTCTTAAACTACCCCCCAAATCATTACCGGTAGCCAAGAACACTTGTCCACTAGCTAATGCTGCTGAGGAACCACCAGAGCTCCCTCCAGAACTTTTAGAAGTATCCCATGGATTTCTTGTTAACCCATATACAGGGTTAAACGTATGCCCACCAGCCCATTCTGGCACGTTAGATTTAGCAACACAATTTGCTCCATTATCTTCTAATTTTCTAACAGTACGATCTGAATCCTTTGGAACATTATCTTTAAATAGAAGGGATCCATAAGTTGTTTTGACGCCGGATATGTCATTATAATCCTTAATCGCAATTGGAAGCCCATGGAGATTTCTGATGCCCTTAGGTGGATTGCTATCGATCCGCTCAGCAATTTTTCTTGCACGATCAAAACATTTCTCAGGAAGAGCATTTAATTCATTATCTACTTCTTCAATTCTACTGATTGAGCTTTCTAATACTTCTCTTGCAGAAAGTTTTTTCTCTTTCAACAGTCTGTGAACTTCGACAGCACTCATTTCCCAAATCTGATTTACCATTAAATTAATCCCTCTATTTCTAGATTAGTAGATAGTTTAGAAATTCATGGCAGATTTGTAAATCTTCAGAAACACAAAGACATCTAGCCAAGAGCTTAAATTGGTTTTCAAAAGTCCAACTATTGTTCAGAAAGCGCCTTGGAAGCCCTCAAATTGGACAAATATACTTAAAAGGCTTAGAGTAATTATCTCTCAAGTCAGAACGGACCTTTTTATGGAAAAAATTAATCACGAGCTGAACCGTAGAGTAGATGGATTTAGAGTTGTCAGCGTAGTCCTTTTATTTATTTCACTGTTAAATTTAGTTCGTTGGATTTTAATTCCTACAGCTGAACTAGAAGTCGTGACGCAAGGGAACCTTTCGCTAAATCTATTTTCAATGATATTTTTTGCTTGTGTATACCAATACATGTCTCAAAAAAACTATGGTCTCTTTCTATTTGGTGGAATCTTAGTAGCATTTGCTTACTATTTGATTGGAGATTACCTAAATGATTTAGATGCCTTTAGTACAAATAATAATGTTGGAATAGGCCGTGGTCTTGATTACACGTTTCTATTTCCATTAGTGTTCGTTGTTATCTCAATACTTTTTCTCAGGCAATCAATTGTATTTCTTTTTATCATCTTCTACACTGGTGCTCTTGCTTATGATATGTATCCACTTTTTATGCTGGATCAAACGTATTTCAGTGATGACTGGGAGACTTTGATTTCTGATGGAAATGCTATTAACGTGCAGTGGCTGACGGTGTGGATTAACGTCTGGGTAATTATTTGCATAGTTTGTTGGGCCATTGTTTACCTGATTGATAAATTGATGACTGACGTGGTAAAATATGAAAAATCAACAGCCCAATTTGGTCGATATTTTTCTCCAAGTATTAGAGAAAAGATTCAAGAATCAGATATTGAAATTAATTCGAGCGAAAATACAAATAAGATGGTGGCAGTTCTGTTCACAGATATTGATGGCTTTACCAGCATCTCAGAAAACTTAAAATCAAGTGAAGTCATTGAACTTCTTTCAGAATATCAGGACAGGATGATAAAGCCTATTTTCAAAAATTCAGGCACAGTGGATAAATTTATTGGGGATGCTGTAATGGCTACCTTTGGCACCCCAATTTCTCAGGGGAATGATGTTCAAAATGCATTCAATTGCGCTCGCGAAATGCAAATAGCGATGAGACAATGGGCAAAAGAAAGATCAGATTCAGGCCTCAGTCCAATAACACATCGTATCGGCATTCATTTTGGAAGTTGTGTCGTTGGAAACATAGGTAATGAAGACAGAAAAGAATTTACTGTAATTGGAGACGTTGTAAATGTTGCCAATAGAGTCTGTGATGCATGTAAAGATTTAGGAACAGACTTTATTATTACCGATGAAGTCAAGAGCCGCCTGAATGAGGCTATACAGTCTGAAACGGTAGAAAATTTTTCAATCAGGGGAAAGAAAAACCAAATAACTCTACATAAGGTAGTGGTCTAGAAGAATTGCAAAAAGATTACGTTTTAATTTTTAGTTTTTCAGCTATGCTAACAATTCGCTGCATTTCTCTTATAACTGGCTTCTCAATCAATTTTCCATCAATTACTACCAATCCAGTATCTGCTTGACGAAATGTATCTAAAATTCTTTTGGCTCTCTTGATGGCTTGAATATCTGGCGTAAATACCTCGTTAAGAATTCTAATTTGCTTTGGGTGAACTGACCCTTTGCCAGTAAAACCTAAATCTCTTGCTTTAATGGCTAAATTCTTCATACCTTCCATATCCTCTAAATCAAGAAAGGGTACATCAATAACATCCAATCCATTAGAAGAAGCTGCATGAACAACTCTCGAACGCGCATAGAGCAAAGGTTCCCATTCATTTTTACATCGCAATTCAGCAGCCATATCAACTCCACCAAAAAATAATGCTTCTATTCTTGAACTTGAACTTCCAATATCATAAGCATTTTCAAGACCCTCATTGGTTTCAATTATAACGTGCAATCGGCAATCGTGTCCCTTTTCACTTAAAAGTGTGTCAACCAATACAACTTCGTCAGGAGTTTTAACTTTCGGCAACATTATTGCTGGTGGAGGATTTTCGGAAATTAGAATTTCTTGAAGATCAAGAATCCCAAAATGCTCTCTTACGCTATTAATTCTTATAATTCTCTCAATTCCATCATCAACCTGCTTATCTTTAAATAAGTTTAACGCCTTTTTTCTGGCCTCTTCCTTATCCTTTGGCGCTATACCATCCTCCAATTCAATACACACCATATCTGTTCCAGAAGCCAATGCTTTCGGATACATTTCTGGCTTTAGACCTGGCGTGAAAATAAAGCTTCTTCGTGGTTGAATCTTTTTCTCTCGTAATTCCATGATTTTCCAATTACATTTATTTCAACAATCTATCACGCAGTAATAGCAAAAAAGGATAACCTTAAATTTTATGAAAAGGCTAGCATATTTTTTATTATCATTTTCAGTTTTAATCGTAGTCGCGGTTATTGCTGCTGGGGATTACGTATATAGAGAGGGTACTAAGCTTAGCTGTTCAGAAAATATTACTGCAAAAAATAATACTCCAAAAGAGTTTTACCCAAATGAAAAAGATAGAGGTCCATTTAGAGGAGACGGATGGGACAAATGGGTTAATGCGGATCTGTCTGATTGGTGGATAACAGAAACAAATTATGAAAAAGTCAAATTTAAAAATGCTGATGGATCAATTGAGTATTCTGCCTGGTGGATAGCTCCAACTATAAAAGAAAATAAGGACGCGATTATAATCGTACACGGCTACGGAGCTAGCAAACATGAATACACTGTGCTGATGCCTGCAGGAATGCTAGTTAAAAAAGGCCACAATGTCCTTGTTATAGACGCTAGAGACTCAGGAGAGACAACATGTGAAGATGGCAGACATTCTGCAGGCCAAGAGGAGGTTTTTGATATTTTAGCTGCTGCAGAATGGTTGGAAAAAACCCATGCTGTTGAAATAAATAAAGTTGGTGTACATGGAGTTTCTGGTGGTGCTATAGCAGCTCTATATGCCTTAGCAAAAAGCCCTGATATAGCAGCTGTCAGCCTTCATGGTGTTATATTTGACTTCAACAAAATAGCCCGCCATGAGGTAATGTTTCAAGGTTTTCCTGGTTTCCTATGGTCAAGTGCGTTGATAGCCGCAAGATTAAGAGGAATAAACCTTAAGGACTTGGAACCTTATGAAGGCATAGATAATCTGAACGGACGTCCTCTCCAAGTCTTTCACGAGGAAATGGATACTCGGCTGCCTCTTTGGAATATGACTGATCTACAGGCTTATGTTTCAAAAATTGGTGAAAAGGCCGATTTTTACCTCTTAGAAGGGGCTGATCACATGGAGGGCCTCCTCCTCGAGCCAAAAGTTTTTGAGGAAAAGTTATTTGCATTTTTTGAAAATGCTCTTCGATGAATTCCTTTGATCTAGCTAAAATATGTTAAGAAACCTCATAAAAATTATAAATAAACCAATAAATTTGCGATAGGAGAAACTAAATGAAAGAATTTGTGCGAACCATTCCAGACTATCCCATAAAGGGCGTCCAATTTAGGGATATCACAACTCTTCTTCAAGAGCCAAAAATTTTTAAGAAGGTCATAGACGAAATGACTGAGCCATGGATCAAAGAAAAAGTTGATGCCGTCTTAAGCATTGAATCTAGAGGTTTTATTATGGCAGGCGCAATTGCTTACAAACTCGATGCAGCCTTTGTACCACTAAGGAAACCTAACAAGCTTCCTTATAATACGCATAGTGTTTCATTTGAATTGGAATACGGAAAGACAGAAATGCATATTCATACGGATGCCCTTGACGGCCTTAAAAGGTTATTAATTATTGATGACCTTTTGGCGACTGGAGGAACGGCAATTGCAGCGCTCGAATTAATAGAGAAATTTAGTGAAAAAGAAATTATTGGCTCTGGATTTATTATCAACCTCCCTGAATTGAAAGGTGAAGAGCTTTTAATAGCGAGGGGTATTAAAATACACTCATTAATGGAGTTTTGACTCTATTGAACCTACTCGTCAGCCGCATTTAATTTATTCATCAATTCTAATCTCTTTAACACACTTAAAAGTGCTAGCTGTACTAGGGCAGGTTCCTTATCTATTTCCTTACCTAATGCATCCGCATCGATAGCCTGTAAAACAGTTGTCCCAATCGAAAAAGCAGCGTTATTTCTTAACCTACCAGCTAATAGAGCGGATTCTCCAAAGCTTTCCCCACTAGCAAGACTTTTTAGTTTCTTTCCCTTCCTATCAACCAGCTCTACCGAGCCCCTATCTATAAAATACATATAATTTGGCACTTGGTCTGTACCAAAAATGCGATCCCCGTCTTCATACCTTATTGTTTTCAGATATTGTAGGTTCTTCTGAATATAACCCTCTTCAAATAATATGTGACTCCTAGATTTTGAAGAATCAAATATTCTACTGAGGCTATATTTTATTATCGATTTCACGACAATGTGGCTTCGATTCACTTCCTCACGTAGCTGAGTTCCTGAAATAACGAGGAGCTCAATATCTGAAAGTCTTCTATACCTAAGAACTTTTTGCCTTGCCAAGATAGCTTCAGAAAACCCTATGGGATCATGTTTCTTAAGCATTTGAGTGAGGTTTCTGGTACCATAGGATAAAATTTCTCCTTCAATTATCAGATAAGCTTCATCTTTCTCATGGAAATCAAAATCTTGATCTTTCTCAATTTTTATGTGCTTCGATTTTTCATCAATTAATTTTAAGAGTTTACTAACTGATAGCATTTTAAACTAATCCCCTCTATTATTAGGTAAGTCAACCAGTGAATATAATTTCTTATCAATTTGATTAACAAAATGAATAATGCAAGACCTTTTTTATATTAAGAAGTTCAAAAAAAAATCTAACTTCTTACTTTCAAATTTGGAAATGTCCCAAATTGATGAAATGGCTACCCATGATGGCGTTCCTAGTATCAAATTGATGGAAAATGCAGGGAAACAAATTGCCCACATTTGTTCCCAACTAATAAAAGAAAATTCATTCAAAAAAATCCTAATTCTCTGTGGTCCCGGGAACAACGGTGGAGATGGTTACTTTGCAGGCCATTATCTAAAAAAAAATTGTAAAGGCATAGATATATTTTCTGAAACCCCAGTGAGTAACTTAACGGGAGATGCAAAAAAAGCCCTTAAAGTATTCAGCCAAAAAATAAAAACACGCCTAAGTGCCGATGACATTAATGGCTATGATATGATCATTGATGCCTTCTTTGGTGCTGGTTTGTCTAGACCTCTCTCTAAAAAGATATCCAACATCATTAAGTGGATACAACAAGCCAACAAATTTGTTGTAGCAGTTGATATTCCATCCGGAATTAATGGTGATACAGGTGAAATCATAGGGAGCAAATGCTTTGAAGCCAATGAAACTATCACCTTTTTCAATCCAAAGATTGGGCACAAAGCTTTTCCTGGAAAAAAAAAATGTGGAAAATTGCATATAGTAGATATTGGTTTGAAACCATCTCATGCAAGAAACCTGACAATTAATGTGAAGCACAATGATCCAAAACTTTGGAAATCATATTTTCCTAAAAAAACCTGGAGTAGTCATAAGCATAAGCATGGGCACACTTTAATTCTAACGGGAGAAATGCCAGGAGCTGGTGTTCTAGCTAGCATCGCCGCCTTAAGATGTGGTGTAGGATTAATTTCAGTAATCTGCCTGCCAAAATATCAAACTCTCTTCAATCTTTTGGCTCCAAGCATCATAGTGCATGCCGAGAAAACCCCCATGAAAAGTGAACACATTAAAGAAAATTCAAAATATGATTCAATTGTTTTTGGTCCTGGGGCACTACCAAACAAAGTTACACGCGATATAACAAAACTCATCCTTGGTTTAAGAAAACCAACCGTATTAGATGCCGGAGCTATAAGTGCTTTTAAAGGTCATAAAGATGAACTTCTAGGAAATCTGCACAATAAAGTTGTTATGACTCCTCATCAAGGCGAATTTAAATCTTTATTTCCAGAATATCAAAAGTCTTCATCTCTGGAAGGCTCACTTTTAGCTTCAAAAAAATCAGGGACAATTTTATTATTAAAAGGAGCAAATACTGTGATTTCAGAACCTGGAGGTATGCAAATTTTATCAACTGATCCTGAAGCACCGCATTTAGCTACCGCCGGATCTGGTGACATCCTTTGTGGTATAATTGCCGCTCTTATATCTCAAGGTATGGATTGTTTCAAGGCTGCCTCAGCAGCTTCGTGGCTGCATGCTCATGCGGCATCAAGCTTCGGTCCAGGTTTGATTTCAGAAGACTTATTAAAGCAATTACCAAAAACTATTTCTGAAGTAATTTATGAAGAAAAGTGAAATCTTAATTGATTAACTTCCAAGGCAAACCAGAATTTTTCCATCCTGGTGCTTTATCTCCAAAAATAGAAAATCCCTTTCCTTCAAAGCCGTCTGAAATGTTGCATATTTTGATACTCTTATTCTTATTTAACAATACTCCCATGGATTGAACGGCTGCCGCTTGTGAACGGACACCAGCTTTGCATATAAACATGACATTATTTACATTTTTATCATTCACAACTTCTTCCAATTCTAAAAGAAAGTTTTGATTATATTCCATTGAAGGCATAGACTGTAATTCTAAAAGAACCAAATTCTCATTTAGATCTCCCAAATCAGGTATTCCTATTTTTTTCCATTCTAATTCTGAGCGAACATCAATTAATAAAGCACCTAGATTACTCTTTATTTCTTCAAAGGCCTCTTTGGAAGAAATCTGTTTTATCTCATCTGAATTCATGCCATACCATTAATTGTTATTTAAAACTTAGTTCCTAAATAAACTTGATTTTCGTCTACACTAAAAACAAAGTAATTTAATTTTTAACTGCGTCAAATGATAAATGAACTTTTTATTACGGGAGCCGGAGTTAGTGCTGATAGCGGCATACCAACCTTTCGTGGAAATGATGGGTTTTGGACCATTGGAAGCGTCAACTACACTCCTCAAGAAATGGCAACCAGAAAGAAATTTGAAGAAAATCCGGATGAGTTTTTGCTATGGTATTATAAGCGATTTGCAAAATATAAAAATGTAAAACCTAACTCCACTCATAAATGGCTGGCAGATAAATATTTAATAACACAAAACATTGATGGGCTTGACGGCAAAGCTGGAAACAAGAATTACATCCCTATCCATGGTCGTTTGGATAAATTGATCACCTATGACGACCAAATGAAACCTCAGACTCCAATCGATGCAGATTGGAATAATATTGAAAAAGAAAGGCCATTGCATCGAAAAGAATTAATAGAGGTGTTACTTAAAAAATTTAAAATTGAAAAAAGCATTAATGGTCGTTTAATTCCTAAAATAGGAATTTCATTGAAACCTTTTGTACTTTTGTTTGATGAATATTACACTGATATTTATCGAATTTCAGAGGCTGAAACCTGGATGAATATCGCGGACAAAATCATTTTTATTGGAACTTCATTCAACGTTAACATTACCTCCATCGCTCTAAGAACTGCTATACAGAGAACTATTCCAATAGAAATAGTGGATCCTGATCCTATAAGAATTCCATATGATAAAGTTAAATATCACCGAATGACTTCGAGTAAGTATTGTGAATTCCGAGGTCAAAATTGTGAGTTGGAATAAACTATGAAATACATGGTTCTAGCAGGTTCGTGCTTAACTCAATTTACAGTTATAGGAATTCTATTTTCCTACGGAGTTCTCATGAACGAATTTGAAATATATTTTGGATGGCCTAGGGCAATTTTATCTGCGGCTAACTCAGCTGCATTCATTTGCATGGGGATCTTAGTCTTACTTATTGGCCACTTAAGTGATAAGTTTAGTCCAAGGTTAATTTTAAGTGTAACAGGATTACTTTTTGGTTTCGGAGTATCTTTAACTGCACTAATAACTGAACCATTTCACCTTATACTCATATTTTGCATATTTGTCGGCATAGGAATGTCTACTCACGATGTGGTAACTTTATCATCGGTAGCAAAATCATTTGAAAGAAGATTAGGCATAATGACAGGCATTACCAAGGTTGGAACTGCCATGGGGCAAGTTTGTATCCCACCATTTCTTGCCGTTTTAATATTTTTTTTCGAATGGAAGCAAGCAATTATCATTCTAGGACTTCTAGGCGGAATTCTTCTTGTAACTGCCGCTTACCTAATGAAAGTTCCTGAGAAGAAGTCAACTTCCATCGAAAAAGAAAGCAGCGGTATTTCAGAAAAACAGGCCCGAAAAACTTTTATTTTCTGGAAGCTAGGAGCAATTCAATTTTTATTCCTCTCCGCATTGATGACAATACCAGTGCATATTGCAATTCATGGCATTGATCTTGGCATGACGCCTCAGAAGGCTTCACTATTACTTTCTGCCATTGGTTTTTCTAGTATAGCTGGCAGGTTAATAGTTGGCATAAGTGTAGATAACTTGGGCGCCAGGAGTACTTATGTAATTTGTTTTATTCCCTTAATAATAAGCTTATTTATGTTCAGAGAAGTCAGTTCTCATAATATACTCTTTTTTACTACACTGCTTTACGGATTTTCGCACGGCAGTTTTTTCACTGTTGTTTCTCCAGCAGTTAAGGAATACTTTGGAATGAAATCTCATGGTGCAATTTTTGGTACTATACTTTTTTTAGGAACATTGGGAGGCTCAATTTGCCCAATCATTACAGGTCGTATTTTTGATACAACAGGTAGCTATAATATTGCATTTCTCGGATTAGGTATATGTGGGTTATTAGGATTAGGAATAACATTACTGCTTCCCAGTTATAAAAAAAACCCTTAATCTTTTGAAAACATATAGAAACCATGAGGGGAAAATGAGTTTTACAGCACACCTTGAATACCTATTTCACATTACTTGCTCTGAGTGTAAATTTTACTGGACCTATGCTGCTATGCAGAAAAATTTTAATATTGAAAAAAAAGATTATCACTGCCCAAACTGCGGCCACAAGGGAAAAATAAAGCTGGAAGATGAAATTAATTTATAATTATTCTTAGCATCCAAACAAAGTTGTAACTCTCATTAAATAAATAAAGACATGCTCTCATTTCTGACCCAGACATACAGTAAGCGTAGCGCAATGTTAATGATTTTTATTAGTGCTTCAGTTTGGGGTATCCTTTGGATACCTCTTCGAGTAATTGAAGGGCTTGGGCTTAATGGGCTTTGGTCAAACTTCTTTTTTCTTGCCCTTCCCATTCTACCTCTAAGTTATTTGTTTCTGCGCCCGATTTGGAAAGATAAATCAAATTGGGTAGGTTATTTTATAATAGGCAGTTGTATAGGGATGGGTTTTGCATGTTATTTAGCAGGCCTTAATCTGGGCTCAGTCACTAAAACAACAGTTCTTTATTATTTAACCCCAGCTTGGGCCACTCTTTTCGGAATATTTCTTTTGGGTGAGCAGCAAACATTTGGTCGCTGGGCATCTATTTTATGTGGATTGCTTGGGTGTGTGCTCGTCATAGAATTGGATGTAAGAAATTTAAGCTTTGACTATTACGATATCTTTGGGTTTGCGTCAGGCCTCATTTGGAGTTTGGGGTCAGTTTTTGTTAGAAGATTCAATAAAATAGATATAGCCAGTGTCATGCT
>CEVZ01036515.1_pt1 | contig 11420 bp, 8 predicted proteins | sample 361371 | NCBI WGS metagenome assembly CEVZ01 (sample SAMEA2620217, study PRJEB7988) | marine metagenome | isolation source: saline water (ENVO:00002010), including
GGTCTATTATATTAATAATTAAGCCGTTTTTTTTTTTAAGTTTTTTTACAAAGTATTTGGACAAAAAAAATGGTGCCTTTAAGTTGACATTTACATGGCTATCAAAAATTTCATAGTCGGTGTTTCTAATTGTATCAAAGATGAATGTTGATGAATTATTAATTAATAAATCAACATGACCTATCCTTTTTTCAATATTTTCAAAAAAAGAACCATAATCTAGTTTTTTGTTGAAATCTGCTTTAAAGGCTTCAAATTTTACACCTTTTCTTTCTACTTTTTTTTTTAAATTATCAATATTTTTTTTTGAGTTGTTAAATTGAATGGCTATATTTAGACCCTTCTTAGCTAAATGTTCAGTTATTGATGATCCAATTCTTTGTGCACCACCTGTTATAAGAGCAGTTTTATAAGTTCCCATTAATTCCAATCTCTTTTTTTTCTAAGATTTTAATTCTATCACGAATTTCAGCTGCTTTTTCAAAATTTAAATTTTCTGCATAATGAATCATTTTTTTTCTTAAATCTTCAATTGAATTTATACTTGATTCTTCATTTTTTTTAGATGAGCCTATTTCTTTTTCAATAATATCTTCGATTTTTCTCTTAGTACTTGTAGGAGTAATATTATTTAGTTTATTAAAATTAATTTGTTTAATTCTTCTCCTCGAGGTTTCATCTAATGCTCTAGATATAGAATCAGTTTTAAAATCAGCATATAAAATTGCTCTTCCTTCAACGTTTCGTGCTGCTCTGCCTATTGTTTGAATTAGAGATACTTGAGATCTAAGATAGCCCTCTTTATCAGCGTCTAAAATTGCAACAAGTCCACATTCGGGAATATCTAAACCTTCTCTAAGAAGATTTATGCCTACTAAAACGTCAAACTTACCAATTCTTAAATTTTTTAGTAGCTCAATTCTTTCTAATGTATCTATATCAGAATGCATATATCTAGCTTTAACTTCATGTTCATTCAAGTACTCTGTAATTTTTTCTGCATCTTTCTTGGTAAGGGTAGTAATTAAGACTCTTAATTTTTTTTTGCTAAGCCTTCTGCATTCATCGATAACATCTTCAATTTGGTTCGTTGCCTTTCTAACTTCGCAGATTGGATCTACTAAGCCAGTGGGTCTAACAATTTGTTCTACAAAAACTCCCTGAGTTTTTTGCAACTCGTATTCTCCTGGTGTTGCAGAAACATAAATAGTTTGACCTTTAAATTTTTCCCATTCTTCAAACATTAATGGTCTATTATCTTTACATGATGGTAGTCTAAATCCAAAGTTAGAAAGCGTTTCTTTCCTTGACCGGTCTCCTTTAAACATTCCCCTTATTTGAGGGATTGTAACGTGAGATTCATCGACAAAAACTATTGTATCAGCTGGTAGATACTCAAATAATGTTGGTGGTGGTTGACCTTCTTTTCTTCCAGAAAGATGTCTTGAATAGTTTTCTATGCCTGAGCAACTACCAGTTGCAGCAATCATTTCCAAATCAAAATTAGTTCTTTGTTCTATTCTTTGTGCTTCAAGCAAAAGTTTTTCTGATTCAAAAAACTCTATTCGCTTTCTCAATTCAGTTCTAATCTGCTTTACAGCTCTATCAAGTGATGGTTTTGGAGTAACGTAGTGACTGTTTGCAAAAATTGTAATTTCATCAAGATTCTTTGATACCAAACCAAGAAAAGGGTCAAACTCATCAATACTTTCAACAGTATTACCAAAAAAAGAGATCCGCCATGATCTGTCTTCTAAATGAGAAGGGAAAATTTCTAAAAAATCCCCTCTGTTTCTAAAAGTTCCTCTAATATGAATATTATCATTTCTCTTATATTGAAGTTCAACAAGTTTTTTTTTAATATCGTCCATGGCATATTCAGAGCCTTTAGTTATTTTAAATGCCATTGAGGAGTATGATTGCGCTGAGCCTATCCCATAAATACATGAAACACTTGCCACAACTATGGTATCTTTTTTTTCAAGTAGTGAACGAGTTGCAGAATGTCTCATTCTATCAATTTGTTCATTAATTGAAGATTCTTTTTCAATATAAGTATCAGTCCTTGGCACATAAGCCTCGGGAGTATAATAATCATAATATGAGACAAAATATTCTACACTGTTTTCAGGAAAAAAACTTTTCATTTCACTATATAGTTGTGCAGCTAATATTTTATTGGGTGCAAAAACTAAGGCAGGTCTTTGAAGATTATTAATAATATTAGCCATTGTAAATGTTTTGCCTGAGCCGGTAACTCCTAGTAAAACTTGATCATTTTTTTTGTTCACTAAACCAGAGCAAAGGGAGTTGATTGCTTCTGGTTGGTCTCCTGAAGGCTTAAACTCTGATTTTATTGTAAAATTCTTACCCATTTTAATAAATTTAAAAATCTAATATATTTTTATCTAAGAATATATATAATCGAAAAATTGAAGTTTTAAATTTTTTTTCATAATTAATGAAATTGATCTCTAATAGATTAGCTCGTTTCCAACCTTCACTAACAGTAAAAATATCACAGAAGGCGAGGGAAATGACTCGTGATGGAATAAAGGTGATTAGCTTAAGTTCAGGCGAACCCGATTTTGATACACCAAATCATATAAAACAATTTGCTATAGATTCGATTCAAAATGGTTTTACGAAGTATACACAAGTCGATGGAACTGATGAATTAAAAGATGCAATTGTTAATAAGTTCCAAGATGAAAATAATTTATCTTACAGAAGAAATAATATTACAGTTGGTGTTGGTGGCAAGCACGTAATTTATAACTTACTAATGTCATCTATCGATCATGAAGATGAGGTTATTATTCCTGCTCCTTATTGGGTTTCTTATCCCGATATAGTAAGTTTATGCAATGGTGTGCCTAAAATAGTAGAAACAAACTTTGAAAATGGATTTAAAATTTCACCTCAAGAATTGGAAAAAAATATATCTAGTAAAACAAAATGGTTTATTATTAATTCACCAGGAAACCCTACAGGCAGTGTTTATACATCTGACGAATTAATAGCCTTATCAAATGTTTTAAAAAAATATGAACATATTAATATTCTCTCTGATGATATTTATGAGCACATTTTGTATGAGAATTCCGAGTTTACGAATATATTGAACGTTTCTCCGGAGCTTAATGATCGCACATTTGTTATAAATGGCGTTTCAAAGGTTTTTTCAATGACTGGATGGCGGATCGGTTATGGTGCTGGGAATGAAGAACTAATAAAGTCAATTTCAAAAATACAATCACAGTGTACTACTAATCCATGTTCAATTAGTCAGATGGCAGCAATGTATGCATTACAAAAAGATAAAAAATTCCTTGATGAATGGCTTGTACGATTCGACGAAAGAAAAAACTTTTTACTTGATTTTTTTAGATCAGTTGATGGGTTTAAGGCATATAAACCAGAGGGCGCTTTTTATTTATATGTTTCATGTGAAGGTTTTATTGGAAAAACATATGGAGTGGATAAAATAATTAAAGACGATTATGACTTTGCAAACTTTTTACTAAATAACGCTAAAGTTGCAGTTGTTCCTGGAATTGCTTTTGGTAAGTCTCCATATTTTAGGCTTTCTTATGCCACTTCCCTCCAAGAGCTTCAAAAAGCATGTGATCAAATTAAAGAATCTCTGAAAAGCTTAAAATAAATATATGAAAATTTTAATGATTGGAGTTGGAGGAATTGGTGGGTATCTAGGATCCTTTCTATCTGAATCACACTTTGATGTTACTTTCATAGCTAGGAAAGAAAGATTTTTATTTTTAAAATCAAAAGGACTTATTCTGGAAAGTCAAAATAAAAAAAAAAAACAAAAAATAAAAGTTTTGGAAGAAATTCCCGATCAAGAAACATTTGATTTGATAATAAATACTGTAAAACTTTATGACTTTGATAAAGTAATACATGAAATAAGGAGAAAAATTGTTGGAAAATTTATCCTTCTTCCTTTTCAAAATGGTATTTATGCTGAAGAAAAAATAAAGGAAGTTTGGAATATTAATAATACAACTGGAGCGGTAGCTCAGATTTCAGCTTTTGTAGATAAAAATCAACATATTAAACATGTTGGAAAATTAGCAACTTTTTTAGTAGGTGGATACGATAGTAAAACTAATGGTAATTTGGATAAATTTTGTAGCGAATGTCAGAAGATAGGTTTAGATATGAGGTTTAAGACAAATATTAAAGAAAAGATTTGGGATAAGTTTATTTTTCTTTCTGCGTATAGTGGTCTTACAACATTAACACAAAAAACAATTGGAGAAATTTTTGACGATAAGACCTTGAGGTCAAAATTTATTTTGGCTATGAAAGAAACTTTTAACCTTTCTAAAAAGTTTGGTGTAAAATTTAATAATGACCCTATAGAATTATGGTTAGAAAAAATTTCAAAAATGCCTTATGAAATGACGTCATCAATGTATATTGACTTTACGAAGAATAAAAAACTGGAGCTGAATTGGCTATCTGGGTCAATCGTAGATTTATGCAAAAAAAATGATATTGAATGCAAAGTTCATGATGAAATTTTTGGTGGAATTAACCAGGAAATTAGATAATTTTACTGAAATTGAGGAAATTTTCTGCTTCGATTGCACTCATACATCCCATGCCCGCAGCAGTCACTGCTTGCCTATATAACCTATCTGTAACATCACCAGCTGCAAATACTCCCTCAATATTAGTTTTAGTTGAATCCGGTTGAGTAAAAATATACCCATCATTATCCATTTTTATCTTATTTTTAAATAAGTTAGTTGCAGGACTGTGTCCAATTGCAACAAATAAACCTTCTATTGACAATTTATTTTTTTTGTTTTGATTATCCTGTAAAATTAAAGATGTAATTTTTCTCTCTTTTTGGTCCCCTTTAACTTCAATTACATTTGAGTTCCAAATAAAATTCACATTTTTTTTTTGAAACAATCTTTGTTGTAAAATCTTTTCTGCTCTTAATTTGTCTCTTCTGTGAATGAGATATACACGGTTACATAGATTTGATAAAAATAATGCTTCTTCAACAGCAGTATTACCTCCTCCTACAACAGCTACATTTTTATTCTTAAAAAAAAAACCATCACAAGTCGCACAGGCTGATACTCCTAAACCCATAAATTCTTGCTCTCCATTTATGTTTAACCATCTTGCCTTAGCTCCCGTTGCTATAATAATTGAATGAGATTGAATAACTGAATTTTCTGTTTTCATCGAGAAAGGTCTTGAATCAAGTTCTATTTCTTTAACATAACCATTAATAATTTCTGTTCCAAAAGCTTTAGCTTGGTTTTTCATTTGATCCATTAACCATGGACCTTGAATCGGTTTTTCAAAACCTGGATAATTCTCTACGTCTGTTGTTATCATTAACTGACCACCTTGTTCAAGTCCAGAAATCATTAATGGAGATAATCCAGCTCTAGCAGCATAGATAGCAGCAGTATAACCAGCTGGTCCTGAACCTATTATTGTAACTTTTTCTATTTTTGACATTAACTATGAAAAATTTATAGAGTTAATTTGGTATTCTTTTACACCACTTGGTGTAACAACTTCAATTACATCATTTAAACTTTTATTAATCATCGCTTTACCAAGAGGTGCTGAAACAGAAATTAGGTTTTTTTCAATATCTGCTTCATCAGCTCCAACAATTTTATAAACATGAACTTTATCGTTATTTAAATCTGTTATTTCTACTGTTGCTCCAAACACAACTTTAGAATTATCCAATGTTGATGTATCAATTACATCAGCTCTACTAATTTTATTTTCAAGTTCAGAAATTCTTCCTTCTATGAAACTTTGTTTTTCCCTCGCAGCATGGTATTCAGCATTTTCTGATAAATCTCCGTGTTCTCTAGCTTCAGCTATCGCCTTAATAATATTTGGTCTTTCAGTATTTTTAAGGTTCTCAAGTTCATTTTTCAATTTATTAAGACCTTCAGCAGTCATTGGTAGTTTCTCTGTCATAAAATTAATTATATATCTAATACAAATAAATTCTATTATTTATACAATTCCTGAATAGGTTTTACTGAAAATTCTGTTTGTTTTATCAAATTAAGTCCAGTAACTGCAACTTTTGCAGCAGATATTGTTGTAAAATAAGGTATTTTATTTCTTATTGCACATCTTCTTATAGAAAAACTATCTGCAATAGATTTTTCACCAGATGTAGTATTTATGACTAGTTGAATCTGTTTTTTTTCTATCAAATCTTCAACATGAGGACTTCCTTCATTTACTTTATTAACTATCTTAGTTTTAACTCCAAATCTTGACAAAAACTCTGCAGTTCCTTTAGTGGCATATATTTTAAAGTTAATTTTTTTTAAAACTTGAGAAAGTAAGAAAATATTTTCTTTATCCTCATCTCTAACAGAAACAAAAACAGACCCCTCAAGTGGTAAGTTATTCCCAGATGCAATTTGAGATTTTATGTAAGCCATTGGAAATTTTTTGTCTATACCCATAACTTCTCCAGTCGACTTCATCTCTGGACCAAGAATTATGTCCTCACCAGGAAATCTATCAAAAGGAAAAACTGATTCTTTAACAAAAACGCAGGTATTTTTCTTTTTATCAAGGTTGAAACTTTTTAACTTAGAACCCAACATGATTTTGGTGGCAATGTTTGCTAAAGGAACTCCTATGGATTTACTAATAAAGGGAACTGTCCTACTAGCTCTAGGATTAACCTCTAAAACATAAACTTTTTGGTCTTTTATGGCATATTGAATATTTATAAAACCAATGATTTTTAATTTCTTAATTATAAGTTGTGTAATTTTTTCAATTTGACCAATCAATTTTTCCGGAATTGACTGAGGAGGTAGCGAGCATGCAGAATCTCCAGAATGAACTCCAGCCTCTTCAATGTGCTCAAGAATACCAGCAATAAAAACATCTTTGCCATCTGATAAAGCATCAACATCTAATTCTTTAGCTCCTATAAGAAATTCATCAATTAAAATTGCTTTTTGATTTTCAATAAAATTTAGTTGAAAATATTTTTCGAGTTCCCTGTCATTATTAATTATTCTCATTGCCCTGCCACCTAAAACATATGATGGTCTGATAACAATTGGAAATTGAATCTTTTTTACTGCCTTTCTTGCTTGTTTATAATTAAATACAATATCGCTTTTGGGCTGATTTATTCCAAGTTGGGTTATAAGTTTATTAAACCTATTTCTATCTTCACAAAGGTCAATAGACTGATAACTAGTGCCAAGAATTTTAATGTTTTGATTAAAGATTGTCTCTGCTAATTTTAGAGGCGTTTGTCCTCCAAGTTGAACTATTACACCTAATAAATTTCCTTCAGAATTTTCAGCATTACATATTTCTAAAACAGACTCTGAATCCAAAGGTTCGAAGTACAATCTATTTGAAATATCAAAATCAGTTGAAACAGTTTCTGGGTTGCAGTTAATCATTATTGATTCTACGCCAACCTCTCTAATTGCAAATGATGAATGAACACAGCAGTAATCAAACTCTATTCCTTGACCAATTCTATTTGGTCCTCCTCCAATAATTATTACTTTTTTCTTGGGTGTAATTTTTGTTTCTTTTTCAAAGTTAGAGGATTTATTATTAGATGCCCAAGTTGAGTACATATATGGAGTAAAAGATTTAAATTCTCCTGAGCATGTGTCAATATTTTTAAACTTTGCATTAATACCATTCCTAGATTTTAGTTTTTTTATACTATTCATAGGTATTTTAGTGATTTTAGAAATTCTTTGGTCTGAAAAACCCATTCTTTTTGTGTCTAGATATAATTCTAGGTTTAATTTTTTACGAGTTAGAAACTCTTCATATCTTATTATTTCAGAGATTTCTCTAATAAACCAATAGTCATAGCCAGAATTCTTAATTATAGCATCAATGGGAATTTTCTTTCTAACGGCCTCAGCAATAATTAGAAATTTGTTTGGTAAATTTTTTTTTAGAAGGTTAGAAATTTCTTTTTTATTTTTTTTTCTCAAACCTTTGTTTGAGCTAAGACCATCTAAACCAATCTCTAGGCTTCTTACTGCCTTTTGAAAAGATTCTTTAAAGTTTCTACCAATTGCCATACATTCTCCAATTGATTTCATTGTTGTTCCAAGTTTCTCCTCAGTTTCACTAAACTTTTCAAATGTAAATCGTGGAATTTTTGTAACAATATAATCGATTGTTGGTTCAAAAGACGCTGGAGTGGTTTTTGTAATATCATTTTTTAATTCATCCAGCGTATATCCAATTGCTAATTTAGCGGCAATTCTTGCTATTGGAAATCCTGTTGCTTTAGATGCTAAAGCAGATGATCTTGAAACCCTTGGGTTCATTTCAATAACTACCATTCTACCATTTTTAGGATTTACAGCAAATTGGACATTTGCACCACCTGTTTCAACACCAATTTCTCTTATTACTCTTATTGAGTCATTTCTCATTTTTTGAAACTCTTTATCTGTTAGAGTAAGAGAAGGAGCAACTGTTATCGAATCTCCAGTATGGACACCCATAGGGTCAATATTTTCGATTGAGCAAACAATAATACAATTATCTTTTTTATCTCTTATAACTTCCATCTCGTATTCTTTCCAGCCGACCAGAGACTCTTCAATTAATACTTCGTTTATAGGAGATAGACTGATTCCTTTCTTAATTATTTTAATAAATTCTTCTTTATTTCTTGCAGTACCTCCCCCTGCCCCTCCAAGAGTGAAAGATGGTCTGACGATAATAGGGAACTTAATTAAATCTAGTATTTTAAGAGCATTTTTTAAATTGTTAGAAACATAACCTCTTGGAGAATCCAATCCAATTTTTTCCATTGACCTTTTAAATAACTCTCTATTTTCAGCCTTTTCAATGACTGATTTTGTAGCACCAATTAGTTCAACATTATATTTAGAAAGAATTTTTTTTTTTTGGAGCTCTATTGATAGGTTTAAAGCAGTTTGCCCTCCCATTGTTGATAACAATGCATCTGGTCTTTCATTTGAAATAATTTTTTCTAAAAAAAAAGTGTTAAGAGGCTCTATATATGTCTTATCAGCTAGATTTGGATCAGTCATTATAGTGGCTGGGTTTGAGTTTACTAAGATAACTTTGAACCCTTCTTCTTTTAATGCTTTGCATGCTTGAGCCCCTGAATAATCAAATTCACAGGCTTGCCCTATAACAATTGGTCCAGCACCAATAATCATTATCTTTTTTATATCTTTTCTTTTAGGCATTTTTTTCCATTAACTTTTCAAAATCTTTAAATAAATACCTACTATCTTGGGGACCTGGAGAGGCCTCAGGATGGTATTGTACTGAAAAAAAAGGCTTTTTCTTAATTTTTATACCTGCGATTGTTTTATCAAAGAGAGAAGAGTGAGTAATTAACAAATTATCAGGCAGTTTTCTCTTTGATACAACAAAACCATGGTTTTGAACTGTAATTTCAACTCTACCATTATTATGATTTTTTACAGGGTGATTTGCTCCCCTGTGTCCATGGTGCATTTTTTCTGTTTTTGCTCCAAATAAAATCGAAAGAATTTGGTGTCCAAGACAAATCCCAAAAATAGGAATGGTTAATTTCTTTATAATATCTAAGTTGTTTTTGATTTTGTCAAAAGTAGCTTTAGGGTCACCTGGTCCGTTAGATAAGAAAATACCACTTGGCATTTTTTTAATTATTTTTTTTGCGCAGTAGTTGTATGGGAAAACAATTACCTTGTATTTACTTTTATTTAATAAATTTAGAATATTCTTTTTAATTCCAAAATCATAAACAGCAATAAAACTCTCTTTAAAGTTTTCGAAATCTATGTATTCTTTTCTGTTGTTTTTCCAGAGATAAATTTTTTTTGTAGATACCTCAGATGCTAGATCGAGATTTTTCATTGATGGAAAATCTTTTAGGATTTTCATTAAATCATCAATTTTTTTAAGATTTTTTTCAGGAAAATGGATAAGGCCATTACATGACCCAGAATCTCTTATTAATTTTGTTAATTCTCTTGTATCTACGCCAGTTATGCAGGCTTTTTTGTTATTTAACAACCAAGTTTCAAAGTTAACTTCAGACCTAAAATTAGAGGATGGTGTTAAAACGTTATTAACTATACAAGCTGAAGCAAAAATCTTTGAACTTTCTTTATCCTGGGTATTAGAACCTACTATGCCAATGTGTGGAAAAGTAAAGTTAATTATCTGTTTATAATATGAAGGATCGGTTAAAATTTCTTGATAACCGGTAATTGAAGTATTAAAACATATTTCTCCAGTAAAATTTCCTCTATAACCATAACCTTTTCCACGAAAATAATGACCTGTGTCTAAAACTAGAATACAGTCATTTCTTTCAATAATTGAGGTTTTTTTCATCTGCAAAATAATATACACAGAATAATTTTTTTCCAAAGATGAAAATGAAATTTAATAGTTTTATTGATTTTTTTACTTTAATTATATAATGATTATGATTATTCATGGAATCTTTACGAGAAAATATAAAAGTAAGTTTAGATGAAAGCTTAAAAAAACGTGATGATATTGCAACATCTACAATGAGGCTTATCCTTGCTGCTATCAAAGACAGTGATATTGAATTTAGAACAAAAAAAAAAGGTGATTTAATTTCTGACTTGGATATTTTGAACTTACTACAAAATATGATCAAACAAAGAAAAGAAAGTGTCATAATTTATTCTAAAGCTGGAAGGTTGGATCTGAAAAAAAGAGAAGAAAGAGAAATTGAAATTATCAACTCCTTCCTGCCTCAACAAATTACATCCTCAAAGCTTGAAGAATTAATCCTCAAATCAATAGAAGAAATCGGTTGTTCCTCAATAAAAGACTTGGGAAAGTTAATTAGTTATTTAAAAGGAGAATATCCTGGACAAATGGATATGAAAGAGGTGGCAGATTTAGCTAAGAAAAATCTTAAATGAAGCGAAGAAGATTTTCTGCTGAAGAAATACTTTTAGAGTTTAACTCTAGATCAAAATTATCAGAATTGATTTCAAGGTTTGTTAATCTAAAACAAAGAGGCAAGCAATTTGTAGGTAAATGTCCGTTTCATAATGAAAAAACTCCGTCATTTAATGTAAATGATGAAAAAGGTCTTTTTTATTGTTTTGGATGTAAAGTAGGTGGAAATGTTATTTCCTTTCTTCAAAAATATAATAATTTTTCTTTTTTAGAATCAATTAAGTACTTATCAGATTTTTTAGGAGTTGATTTTTATAATGATAACCAATTCGTAGACGATAAGTATCGTAAAAAATTAGAAATTTTGAGTGAGGCTAACGAACTTTTCAAACATTCACTTAAAAAAAATACATTTGCTCAAAATTATCTAAATGAAAGGGGAATTTTACCAGGTTCAGTTAATGTTTTTCAGATTGGCTGTT
>CEVZ01065156.1_pt1 | contig 11391 bp, 11 predicted proteins | sample 361371 | NCBI WGS metagenome assembly CEVZ01 (sample SAMEA2620217, study PRJEB7988) | marine metagenome | isolation source: saline water (ENVO:00002010), including
GGAGATACAAATATATTTTTAAATTCATTTGTAGAAATAGTTGTTAAATCTCCGAAAGGCGGGCTCTCCGCTTGAATTTTTGATAAAGAGGACTTACGAGTAATGGGTAACTTTTGTAAAAATGATCTATCAGAAATTTTATCAAAATTGATATCTTTTAATATTTTATTCCATCCCTTTGAACATTTTTTTGCGTTTAAAAAAATTTCATTTAGTTTAGTAAATTGATAATTTTCTCTCTCTTCAACTGATCTAGTTTCTAATTTATCCATAATCAACCTCATCAAAATTAAATATCTTACATAAACTTATATAGCATAAAAATATTTAAATAAATCTATATTAGTTTTTACTCCGTACTTAATATAGATAGGAAAGTAAATTGATAAAAAATAAAGACAAAACAAATCACAGTAAAACTTTCATGAATAATGCCATGCGAGCTAGAATCTTATCTAAAGACGAGGAAAAGTCATTAACAACTTTATGGAAAACTAATCAAGACCCAAAGGCCTTAGAAAAACTAATTCTAGCTTACAGCAAACTAGTAATAAAAATAGCCTCGCAGTTTCGTCACTATGGTTTGTCTTTTAGCGATTTAGTTCAAGAAGGACATATAGGACTTTTATTAGCTCTAGATAGATTTGAACAATCCAGAGACTTAAGGTTTTCTACTTACGCACGATGGTGGGTTAGAGCAAATATACAAGAGTTTGTCCTTAAAAACTGGTCTATAGTTAAAACTGGATCAAGTTCAGCACAAAAGTCATTATTTTTTAATCTTAGAAGGTTTAAAAGTAGTTCATTTGTGCAAGGTAATTCTTTTATTAATTATGAAGAAAGAAAAAAAATAGCCCGATTACTAGGAATAAACGAAAAATTCGTAGAAGAAAGAGAAAACCACTTTTTAAAAAAAGATTCTTCACTAAATGTTCCACTTAATTCAGAAACTGAAGAAGAATGGCAAAACTTTTTAGTAGATGATAGTATATGTAACCCCGAAGATACTGTTATAAAAAATGATGAAATAGATAAAAAAAGAAAATGGCTAAAAGAAGCAATGTCCTCGTTAACAGATAGAGAAAAAAAAATAATTAATAAGAGGCACCTAAGTGAAACTCCTTTAACACTAGAAAATATTGGTAAAGAACTAAATATTAGCAAAGAAAGAGTTAGGCAAGTGGAAACACAAGCTTTAAATAAGCTGAAGTTAAGAATCAAAAACTTAATGATGGATAAAGAAAACCTAATAAACAAAAATCTCTGCAGCTTTTCCAATTAACTTATGCTTGAATTGTTTCTAATAACTTTCCATCTGACTGAAAAAGAGCCGCACATATAGATTCTTCTCCTCCATCAAGAGTAACGCCATACTTCCCCGCAGCTAAACCTTTTTTATTAGGATCAAACCCCCTAACCAATCTTAATATATCAAAATAAGGGTCATCTAAATTTGAAAATCCACCACCCCACCATAATTCATCACCTTGAGTTTCTAAGGGTCTATCCTTAGAAATTCCAGCTGATACAAACAAAAGTGTTTTTTCTTGATTATATGCCAACCTTTTTAAAGATGCTAAATATTCTGAATGTCCAGAATTATTTTTTATGGCCTCACGAATTTCCATAGATGCCCTAGATAAAGCTCCAGCCCCACTTCTTGCTGCATTATCTAATAAATTAGAAGGAATATTATAAGATTTTAATATTTGATCTAAACCTTTACTATACATCCAATTTACTAGTTCTAAAGGATTAGGAGACATATGTAACTCTATCGATTTTTCCAATAGTTCTTCAAAATAGCCTCTTAGAAAAACTATATCTATAGCGTTAGAAAATTTATTAGATATAAAATGTGCTCTAAATTGAAGAGCTAAATCAATAGTTCTTGCAGAATAATTCTTCTCATACAAGTTACTTCCTATCAAATTTCCTGTAAAAACCAATCTATCTAAAGGAAGAATTTTTTTAATAATTTTATTAAATATTTTTTCTAATAAACTAGCTTTACCTCTGACTGAACCAACAACCCATACTCTATTTAAAGAACCCAAGTTATGCATTCTTGGATCTTGTGCAGATATCTTTTTCTCATAATCAGTATGAGCATTTATTTTATAATTACTAATAATATAAAACTTTCATTTATTAACTTGCCTTGAGATTATCTTCTATTTTTTTTATAGCTTCATCACTTCCAATTTCATGAACCGCAATCATTTCTCTTGAAAATCTATCCAAAGCCATTTCATATAACTGTCTCTCACTATATGATTGTTCAGGATCTCCCTCTCCTCTATATAAATCTCTTAAAACTTCCGCAACTGAAATAGGGTCTCCTCTATTTAATTTATCCTTATAATCTTTCTCCCTCTTTGCCCACATAGTTTTTTTAATTCTAGCTTTACCTTTCAAAGCAACCATAGCCTTTTTCATTTCCTCTTTATCAGATATTGATCTTAATCCTAATTCAGCTAATTTTTTAACAGGTATTCTTAATGTCATTCTTTCTTGTTCAAAATAAACAACTAATAGTTTTACTTTTTCTTTTAAAATTGTTTGAGTTTCAAAATCTATGGCTTTACCTAAACCATGTTTTGGGTATATCAACCAATCACCAACACTATATTCTTTACTTGTTTCTGTCATAATATCTCCAAAATCATCAATTATTCAGGACTTTTATCCGAATAAAATTTTTCATATTTATTTTCCATTCCCTGATAGTCATCTGCATCACTAGCTGGTTCTCTTTTTTCTGTAATATTTGGCCAAATATTTGATTGTTTTGCATTCAAGTCTAACCATTTTTCAGCCACTTCATCTGAATCTGGCAATATAGCTTCAGCAGGACACTCCGGCTCACATACTCCACAATCTATACATTCATCTGGATTTATAACAAGCATATTTTCGCCTTCATAGAAGCAATCAACAGGACAAACTTCAACACAATCTGTGTATTTACATTTTATACAATCCTCTGTAACAACATACGTCATATTTATACCCCTTATTAATTATACATAAGTATTAATGTTTATTTAAAACCTTTTGCTTAGCTTTCATTCTATCTCTATCTTCAACATGAATTAAACCTGCTATTCTTCTAATTAACATATCCTCAGCAGCATCTAATTTACCATCCGCATATGCTACTTCCCACATCATTTCTAGCATTCTAACCTTCTTATTAATATCCCAAGAATTTTTAATAACTTTAGTAAAGCCATACAGATGAGATGAATTTTCTGATAAACTTTTAGCTTCTTCAAAAAGAGCACCTAATTCTTCATCACTTAGTGAAAATTGTTTTTTTAATAATGCCAGTATTAATTGCCTTTCTCCGTCATCAAAAGTTCCATCCATGCCAGCTGCTTCACACAAAATAGCAGCACAAGCAAGATGATACTCTTCCGAAGAATTTTCAATTTTGACATTTTTATCTTTAAAAAGATCTCGAATAGAACCTAACATTAAAACCTACAACTTAAAATCTAATTTAAATAATATATAAAAATTAAAAATCATTGACCTCTCTTAACACAATATTACTTTATTATATATATATTTTTTATAAATAATTAAACTTTTGCAAGAATAGCAAATGGGGAATTTTTTAAATTCTTACTTCTTACAACTATATTAGGTTTATTATAACTATTTATAATTAAAGAGTATTTAACTGGATTTTCCTTGTCTTTTTTAAACCCTAAAAAAGTCAATACATTTTTTATCTGTTGAAATGATAATGAGAACTTTTTATTTAAAAAACTAATGTTCTTTTTATTTAAATAAAACTTCTTTTTTGAATTAGCAAACCTTCTAAAATACTTTGAAATATTTTCTATTAAATAAAAATTATAAATATAATTACCAATTAAAATAAACTCTCTATTGTTCAAAAGATTACTTGGTAAATTTTTAAAATATACTGGCTTACTAAAATCTGGGTATTTTATCTCTGGCTTTATACCATTAAATATTTGAAAAAATTTCCATATCATTTCTATATTTTCTTTAGTCATTAGTGGCCCATACCACATAAAATACTCCCCAACAATTATATTCATATCATTTAATAATTTTTTATCTGATTTACTAATATTTTGAATTAAGTCTTTTACATTATCTATTTTTATTACTCCCAAAGATTCTCTTAATTGATATGAAATTCCTCTTAAAACTCCAGAATCTAAATTATTTGCTAAATTACTTAAAGGATCTGTAATTTCACAAATACTATTATTTAAAAACATAAATAATCTTTTAATTAAAATTTTTTGATCCCTGTCATTTACTAGCTCAGATCCTACTAAAATTATTTTAGGTTTAAGCAATTTCAATCCTTTACCTAATCTAGCTAAACAAACATCTTTAAAATAAATATTTAAATTGTTATCAAAACTTAAATCAGAATCTTTACAATTATTAATTAATTTAATTCTATTCGATATCTCATAAGATAAAGCTCTTCTTATTATTCTTAAAACCTCTCTCTTATCTTCCTTATTTTTAGAAACTTCATTTATAAAGTTTAAACCTTCTAACCTTCCTACATAATGACCTTCTATCATTACAGAATTATCTTTAGCTATAGATGCAATTAGATCATTATTAACCTTAAGATGTTTTGAAAATCTAGCCATCTTATAATCAACAAATCTTTCAACTAATCCTTTATGCAATGCGTCAGATAATCTATTTTCAATATATTTTGCTCTTGAGGATAGTTCTACGCTATTTTGTGCCCATCCTTTCTTATGAAAAATATAATTCCATGTCCTAACATTTGCTAATCTCATTGCAAGCATATCTAACTCGCCTTTAACATTATTTAAATTATCCAAATTAGTATTGGACCAAATTTCTGGTAATTCTCCATTCTCTATTATTAATTTATAAATATTTTCAAGCAGATTGATATGAGAATCATCAAAATTTTTACCATAGTCGGGTATAGAACAAATATCCCATAATAAGTTTAAATGATTATGATCTACTTTTTTAGAAATCGTCTTTAATAACTTCTCATCTTCAGCCTCAGGACTAAGTACAAAAAAAGGCTTATTAGGCCTCATACTTAAACTTCTTAATAACTTTCTAATGGAGGAGAAATCAAGATCGCTATTACGCCAAAGAACTGACTCAATTTCTGAAAATGAATGTGTCTCTATTGCATTAACCATCTGAGAAGAGAGGCTATTACAACCTAATGTAACTCCAAAAGTTCCATCGTTTTTATATCTTCCTGCTCGTCCAGCAACCTGCGCTGCTTCTGAGTGCGTTAGAGGTCTAGTAATCTTTCCATCAAATTTTGACATTCTTGCAAAAGCTACATGATTAATATCCATATTTAGACCCATACCTATAGCATCTGTAGCTACTAAATAATCTACTTCACCAGATTCATATAATTCAACTTGTGCATTTCTAGTTTTAGGACTTAAAGCTCCTAAAACGACTGCTGTTCCTCCATGCCTTCTTTTAACTAATTCTGCAATTTCATAAACCTCATTAACTGAATAACTTATTATTGCTGATCTTGGCGGCATTCTAGACAACTTTATATTTCCTATATATTCAATTTTAGAAAATCTATTCATTTTTTTTACTTTTATTTTTGGAAAAACTCTCTTTAGTAAAGGTTCTAAATTTGCAGAGCCAAGAAATAAAGTCTCTAATTTTCCTCTAATATTTAATATTTTATCTGTAAATACATGTCCTCTTTCACTATGCGCTGATAATTGCACCTCATCAATAGCTACAAAATCAACAGTTAAATTTTTTGGCATTGCTTCTACTGTACAAACAAAATATTTAGCTGTTTTAGGAACTATTCTTTCTTCCCCAGTAATTAAAGCTACATTTAATATACCTTTTTTTATAACTAATTTATCGTAAACTTCTCTTGCCAATAATCTTAGTGGAAATCCCATCATTCCAGAATCATAAGAAAGCATTTTTTCTATCGCATGAAAAGTTTTACCTGTATTAGTTGGACCAAGAACTGCCGATATGCTATCTGAGGAATTTGAATATAATATATTTTTATTTTCTAAATGATGATAAAGCATTTTAGACCCTATAGCCTAATTTATAATAACATTATCTATGCAATCTAAAACAAATCAACTAAAATTATTTGAAATATTATTATATAAGTAATTGTGAAAGTATGAGAAAATTATACCCTTTAATAGAACCCTATGATTTTGGATTATTAGACGTTGGTAATAACCACAAAATTTATTGGGAAAAAATAGGAAATAAAAATGGTGTTCCTATTTTGGTTCTTCACGGAGGACCAGGGGCGGGTGGCAATACATCTTTAAGACAATTTTTTAACCCTAAATACTATAACATTATCATATTTGATCAAAGAGGTTGCGGCAGATCAATGCCCTCAGGAAGCATAGATAATAATACAACTCCAGATTTAATAGAAGATATAGAAAAAATCAGAATATACCTTAAAATAAATAAATGGAATATATTTGGAGGTAGTTGGGGATCTTCTCTCGCTATAGCTTATTCTCAAAAATATCCTAATAATATTATAAACATTATTTTAAGAGGAATATTTTTGTGTAGACAGCAAGAAATAGATTGGTTCCTTTATGGTATGAAAAATATATTTCCAGAATATTGGAAAAAGTTTGTTAGTATTTTGTCTACGAAAGAGCAAAATAACTTGCTAGATAGCTATTATGAAAGACTTATTAATAAAAACCCTAAAATAAATGAGGAGGCAGGAATTGCCTGGGCTAGGTATGAGGCAAATTGTTCAACTTATCTTCCTAATAATTCTGTAAAAGAGGACTTTGTAGATATTAAATCAGCATTAAATTTAGCGCGTATAGAAGCACATTATTTCAAAAATAATTTATTCTTAGAAGAAAACCAATTACTTGATAATGTGTATAAAATAAAAAATATTAAAGGCTATATTATCCAGGGAAGATACGATGTAATTTGCCCACCTCAAAGCGCTTACGATTTGTCTAAAGCTTGGACAAATTCAGAAATTAAAATTATAGAAAAAGCAGGGCACAGTTCTTCAGAGCCTAAGATTAGGAATGAAATACTTCAAACTTTAGAAAGAATTAAAAATGAAGGATAAATTCATATGAAAATAAAAAACTTAATGAATCAAATAAAAAAACTAAATATAAATAATAATAATATTCTTAAATTCGATGCAAAATTAACAAAGAATTTTCAAAAAGATAAAAAATATTTTAGTAATTTTTGGAAAGAAGCAATATCTGAAAATAATAAAATCAAAATAAAAAAAGACAGAAAAAAATTAAGAGCAGTTGTTGAAAATACAAAGAAAGTGTTTTTAGATGAGCACTCTAAAACAATCTATAACTTAATAACTAATAATAAAAAAAACCATTTTAAAATCAATGAATTAGTTTTTTCTGCTAACGACTATGTTCCTTATTTAAATCCTTCTAAAGAAGAACTTATAATAGAGAATAAGAAGTTTTTAAAAGATAAAGATGGTATTGAAACTGACCAAGGATTATTTTTGTCATCAATTTTATCTCACCAAGAAGAAGGCAATCATTTGTGTCATTCTATGTTGCTACCTAGTCAATTAGCTAAAGAAAAAATGGATGAATTTAAAACTAATAAAAAAGTTCAATTCGATGGTGCCAGTGTAAAAAAATACGACAAACACATAATTGTAACATTAGAGAATAAAAAGTATTTAAATGCTGAAGATGAGAGAACCCTATTACCACTTGAAGCAGCAATTGATCTAGCTATCTTAGATGATGATACTGAAATTTGTGTATTAAGAGGAGAAAAAGTCGATCATCCAAAATATGCTGACAAAAGAACTTTTGGTGCTGGTATAAATTTGACACATTTATATCAAGGTAAAATTTCTTTCCTTTGGTATATCATAAGAGACATGGGAGCAGTAAATAAAGTTTTTCGAGGAATTGCTAATACAGATACTTCTCCTGAAAATTCACTCTTTCCAATCAAAGAAAAGCCATGGATAGCAACTTTAGATACTTTTGCAATAGGAGGAGGATGCCAATATCTTTTAGTTATGGATCACATTATGGCTGAAGATCAAAGCTATATGACTCTACCTGCAAGGAAAGAAGGCATAATTCCAGGGATGGCAAATTTAAGGTTATGGAGGTTTACAGGAGATAGAATTGCAAGGCAAGCTATACAAAATGGCCTAACTATTAAATCTAATTCACCAGAGGGAAAACTAATTTGCGACGAAATTATTTCAAAAAATAATATGGATAAAAGCCTATTAAAAACAATAAACGCCTATACTAACTCGGGAGTAGTAGGGGCTTCTAGCAATAGAAGAGCATTTAGAATTGGACAAGAACCTCTAGATACATTTAGAAAATATATGAGTGCTTATTGTCATGACCAAGCATACTGTCATTTTAGTCCTGCCCTAATTAAAAATTTAGAATATTATTGGAATGCAGCCTCAAGGCCAAAAGAATAATGAATTATAGTTTAAATGAATTAATACAAAGCTCTAATAATATTGTTTTTTTTACAGGTGCTGGAATAAGCACAGAATCAGGAATACCTGATTTTAGAAGCCCTGGAGGAATTTGGACAAAGATGAAACCAATAATGTTTCAAGACTTCATTTCATCTGAAAAATGGCAACTAGAATCATGGAGACGAAAATTTGAAATCGATAAAGATATAAATATTGCTAAACCTAATATAGGACACAAAGTAATAGCTAAGCTTTTTAAATTAAATAAGGTTTCTTACGTCATAACTCAAAATATTGATAATCTTCATCACGATTCAGGGATTCAATCTAATAAAATTATTGAATTACATGGAAATAGTACTTTTGCTAAATGTCTTAATTGTAATAAAAGATACGAACTAAAATATGTAAAAAGATTTTTAGAAAAAAATAATAATAACTATACTGTTGCTCCTAAATGTTCTGACTGTAATGGAATTATTAAATCAGCCACCATATCTTTTGGACAACCTATGCCAGAAAAAGAGATGAGGGTCGCGGAAAAAGCTGCCCTTGAATGTGATTTATTCATAGTCATAGGTTCATCGCTTAAAGTTTATCCTGCTGCAAATTTACCCATCATTGCACGAAAGAATGGATCAAAATTAATAATTATTAATAGAGAGAATACAGAATTAGATTCAATTGCTCATTTAGTAATAAATGACGAAATAGGAAAAACTCTTTCAAATATTAAATTTTGAACTTAACTCAGTACAATTTTTACTATAGCATATAGTCTAATTTTTAATAAAATGGTTAAAATATGTCATTTCCTAAAAGATCAAAAAAAATAATTAACTTGGAAGATGCTGTAAAAAATATTAATAAAGGCGATACTATAGCTATAGGAGGGTTTGCAATTTATCAGAGACCTATGGCTTTTGTTAGAGAAATCATTAAACAAAAAATTAAAAATCTAACTGTAATTGGAGTAACAAATAGCATAGAATCTGACATTTTAATTGGTGCTAATAGTTTAAAATCAATTGAAACTAGTTATGTGGGATTTGAAAAGTATGGATTAGCACCAAACTTTAGAAATTACGCTGAAAAAGGCAAAATCAAAGTAATAGATTATCCTGAATTAATTTGTATAGATAGGTTTAGAGCTAGCCAAGAAAATCTTGATTTTTGGCCTGCAGCTGGTTTAGGAGGAACTGATATTGTTAAACTTAATAAAAATATAAAAAAGTTTTTATGTCCAATTACAAAAAAAATATTGCACGCAGTTCCTGCCGCCAAACCAAATGTAGCAATTATTCACGCATTAGCAGCAGATGAATTTGGCAATATAATATCTCCAAGTTACAAAAATATGGCTCAAAGTTTGGATATATTAATATCTAGAAGTTGCGAAAATACTTTAGTTACAGTGGAAAAAATAGTAAGTAATAATTTTATTAAAAAACATCCTAATTTAATAGAAATTCCTAATCACAGGGTAAAAAGTATTTCGTTAGCACCTTTCGGAGCTCACCCTACTTCTATGTTAGGAAAATATTCAGACGATGAAGAACATTGGAATGAATATATTAGATCATCAAACAATAACGAATCTTTTAAAAAATACATAAATAAATACATACATTCATCAAAAAATAATGATGATTATCTTAATAAAATAGGAGGTGCACATTTATCTTCTCTGCTCCAAGTGGATACACAAAAATGAATATAGACTATACTTTGAATGAGCTTATTGCTGTTAATTTATCTAAAGAATTTAAAAATGGTGAAGTAGGTTTTACTGGTTTAGCTACTGGAGGACCTGCAGCACTATATATTACCGCAATTCCATTAGTAGCAATGGAGCTAGCAAGACGTACTCACGCTCCTGATTTAAATATTATTTTCGCAGGATGGATACAAAACCCTGATTTATCAAAATTAACGCGCCTTCCTAATGCTGAATATGATGAATCTTTGAGAGATATTCCATGCGAAGGACAATATCTTACATATCCTTACCAATATAGTTTTAGAAGAGGGAGTATTAGTTTTGGTTTTGGATCAGGAATTCAAATTGATAAACAGGGAAATATAAATAGTGTTTGTATTGGAAATCACGATAAACCTAAAGTAAGAATGGTAGGACCTATTTTTCTTCCAGAACATTTTTCAATGTTTGGAAGAGAATATGTGATGATGCCACATCATGAAAAAAGAGCTTTTACAAACAAAGTAGACTATATTACGGGAGTAGGCTACCCAGATGGTAAAAAAGGAAGAAAAAAGCTTGGCTTAACTAGAGGAGGACCTGAACTAGTTATTACTCCAAAATGTATTTTTGATTTTGATAAAATTAAAGGCAAAATTAAAGTAAGGTCTATCCATCCAAATGTAAGTTTAAAAGATCTTCAAGATTCAACAGGTTTTGAATTAGGAAATCTAAACAATATTAAAAATACCAAAACACCACAAAAGCACGAACTAAAAATTATACGTGAAGACATTGATCCACACGGCATACTTCTAGGAAATAACTAATGGTGGGAACGAGAGGATTCGAACCTCCGACCTATTGATTAGGAATCAATTGCTCTATCCAGCTGAGCTACGTCCCCGTGCTTACCAACCGCACATACGTCCCCACTAAAATATTTATAATGTAAAATGACTTTTGAACAAATATTTTTTATATCAAAATTAGTAGTTGTATAGATTTTATGCTTAAAGTATAATCAGATTTCAAAAAATCAAAAAGTTTTATTAAGGAGCAAAAAATGAGTCCAGTTACGTATGAACTTAAAGAAAATATTGGCATTATCACAGTTAATAACCCTCCAGTAAATGCTTTATCACAAGCAGTAAGACAGGGGCTGGCCGAATGTTTAGAACAAGGTATA
>CEVZ01052158.1_pt1 | contig 11384 bp, 7 predicted proteins | sample 361371 | NCBI WGS metagenome assembly CEVZ01 (sample SAMEA2620217, study PRJEB7988) | marine metagenome | isolation source: saline water (ENVO:00002010), including
ATTTTTTATTTGATCAACAGTTTTAAATTTTCTTCCCGCAGGTCTAATTGCTTCATGGGCTTCCTGTGCATTTTTTACCTTTCCTTTATAATGACGCGCACTATCCGGTAAGTATTCTGAACCAAAATCATTGCTAATTATTTCTCTCGAAGCGTTTATTGCTTCATCAGAAAGATTTATTGAATCTGTACGCATATATGTAATAAGACCTGCTTCATAAAGTTTCTGCGCAGTGCTCATGGTTTTACGGGTATTAAATTTTAATTTTCTTGAGGCTTCTTGTTGTAATGTACTTGTTGTAAAAGGAGGCTTAGGATTTGAAGTTTTTGGTTTTTCTTCAATATTAGAAACAACCCAAGGGCCTGAATCAATTTCCTCAACAAGTGCTTTAGCTTGAGATTTACTTAATGCTATCAACCCATCTTTTTTTAATTCACCTGTTTCCTGATCAAAATCTTGACCCTTAGCAATACGTTTTGAATCTATATTTAATAATCTTGCGTTGAATGTTTCTTCTTTTTTAGTTAATAACTGAGCAGTAAGACCGAAATAAGTTACCTTTTTAAATTTTGCTCGCCTTCTTTCTCTATCGATAATTATTTTTAATGCTGCAGACTGTACTCTTCCAGCAGAAAGTGATTGTTTTACAAAATTCATATTCTTTTGTAAAGTAATCCATAACACTTTAGATATTTTATAGCCAACTAGTCGATCAATTATCCTTCTTGTACGCTGTGCTTCTACAAGATTTTCATCGATATCAATTTTATGTTGCATACCATTTTTTACACCAAAATTGGTAATCTCTGTAAATTGAACACGAGATATTTTTACTTTTGGCACTTCTGATGCAATATGTGATGCAATAGCTTCACCTTCTCTATCAGGGTCAGTTGCAAGAATAATCTCTGGAGCCGATTTTGCTTGTGATGCTAAATTTTTAAAAAAGTCTTTTTTATCATCTAATATCACTAATTCCATTTGAAAATCATTATCAACATCTACGCCTAATGATCCGCGAGGTAAATCTTTTACATGGCCGACACAAGCAATAACCTCATATTGATCATCTAAATATTTTGATATAGTTTTTGCTTTTGAGGGAGATTCTACAATTATTACAGATTTTTGGCTCATAATGACGTCGAATTTACATTTTTAATAATTTATGCAAATAATTATTAATCAAATAATTTTATTCTTGTTGAACATAAGGACTTTATTTTACGTTCTTTAAATATGGAATGATTGAATCAAATTGGACAGATTTTTGTTCTCCACTGGAAAGGTCTTTGATTTGTACACATTGTTTATCCATTTCTTCTTCACCAATAATAATTGTTATAGACACACCTAACTTATTTGATTCTCTTAATTGAGATTTCATACTTCTTCTTAAAGAATCAAATTCAATATAATATCCTTCTTTACGAATTTTTCCAAGAATCTTCATCGCTGTTGATCTAACTTTATCTCCAAGGCTGATTAAATATATTTTTTTGATATTTTTTTCATTAGGGAAATGATTTTCATCCATCGCCAATAATATTCTCTCAAATCCAGCTGCAAAACCAACAGCAGGAGCGGTCTTTCCTCCTAGAGATTCAACTAAATTATCATATCTTCCACCACCACAAAGGGCATCTTGTGCGCCTAGTTTACTTGATACAATTTCGAATGTTGTGCGGGTATAGTAATCTAAACCTCGAACAAGATTTGTATCTAATGTAAACGCTATGCTAAGATCCTTTAACCCTTGCTGTACTGCATCAAAATGCAATTTATCCTCTTCGGATAAATATTCTGTAATCTTTGGAGCTTGTTTAAGAATTTCTATTTCAGATTTATTTTTAGTATCTAAAATTCTAAGCGGATTTGTTTTTAATCGTTTTGCGCTTGATTCTGATAATTCATTAATATTTGGTTTTAGAAAATCTAATAAGACATTTCTATATTTTTTTCGGGTTTCTGATGATCCTATGCTATTTAAATTTAATGTAATGTCTTTGATGCCAAGTTCAGAAAGAATATTCCATGCAATAGCGATTATTTCTGCATCTTGTTCAGGAAATTTAGAGCCTATCGCTTCAATACCAAATTGACGAAACTGTCTATAGCGACCTTTTTGAGGTCTTTCTCTTCTAAATAAATCCCCTATATAATACAGTTTTGATATTGGAGATATAGAATTGAGATTATTCTGTATATATGAACGCACAACGGAAGCTGTATACTCCGGTTTTAAAGTTAAATCAGTTCCACCTTGATCAATCCAGCTATACATTTCTTTTGAGACAACATCACTGTCTTCTCCAACGCTCCTTTTGAATAAATCTGTATTTTCAAATATAGGAGTTCGAATTTCGTTATATCCACACCGAGTTAAGTATTGATGTATATGTGATTCAACAATTTTCCATTTATTGGAAACATTTGGTAAAACATCATATGTACCTTTTATAGAACGAAACTTCATTTTTATATATTCAATCTATTGAAATTTTTATTTTATTATAATGAAAATTATATTAGAAATTAGCCCTTCTTGAAAAAATACCCCCACGCTGTTCCAATTTTAAGTCACGTAAAGTTGGTGATTTAACGTTTATTTTCAAGTAAAAACCAGATCCGTATCCATTTGGTGTCCAGTTAATAGACATTTCCCAACAATGTAAATCGCGATATATTGAAAAATTATGATTTACTAAATCATTATCTAACAAATTAAATCGAGCATTATATTGCATTCTCCAGTTACGAGTTAATTGCAAAGAAGTATTTGAAGACATCCAAAATGTTTCGTTAGGATTAATTGGATTAGCTTTGTTGATACTATAGCTAAAACTCAAAGATGTAGACCATAATTTTCCTGTTGATGATTTTCTATTATTTTTATTTAAGCGATCACTAAAATTTGGTTCATCGAGGTTGTAGGAATTAGCAGTGCTGTCTTCTTCACTATTTTTATCTTCATTACTTCCAATTCTATTACCTTGAAAACGAAACCCTGTGGATAGACGCGCATTAATTAAACGAGGTGTCGGGATTCCATTTTCATTTATATTGATAGAATTTATCCTTTGACCATTTTCATTATTAAACTTATAGAAATCATGTGATAAGCTTAAATCAAGATTTAATTTATTTGCAATTTTAGCTCGCACTGAAGACGAAAGATTTGCTAATGGAAAATTATCATTTGCAAAATTATAACTTGTATTCATTCGCCATGAGAATAATTCCAGCTTTTTTTCTTTTCCATCAACCATTGTTTTTGCTTGGAATATATTATTTAATGAAAATGTCATTGCCTGCCTTTCTTGTCTTGGGGTTGATCCAGCAGGCGTACCAGTAAAACGGTCAAAAAAAGCAGTTTCACCGTTATCATCGGTATATTCTTGAAAATACCCTAAATCTTTCCCAAATATTTTTTTCGTATAATCTGGTGAGTACGAATAACCAATTGATGGAGAAGCAACGTGTCGTATAGACTGTAATTTTCCTATCTTAATTGGGAATAGACCATATATCTTAGTATTCATAGTTAGATTAAATGAAGAAAAAATAGTTCTAGCTGCAAATCCATATTGTTCTATTGATGTTGATTGGGCATTAGAACTGTCAAATAGAGAAAACGTTCGATCTACCCAGTCAGATTTAAATTGAATACTTGGATTAAAAGAAATGTACTTAAATAGTTTTTGAGGTGCGTTAACTGACATATTATGTGTTATTAATGATGTTGTTTTTGTCCTAATAGAGTCATCCCAAATGTATTCGTATGTTGTATCATCTAAGCTTTCAACTGACTGATAATAATTTTGCATTTTATTGTTTAAGTTTGCTGAATAATTCCATGAAATATTATGATACCATTTTTTATTAATAGCATTAGTTTTAAATAGTTTGCTTTGACCATGGCGAAATGACATTTTTGGCAGTGTATTAGTTGTAATTATTAGTTTATTTCCTAACCCTGAAGGTAATTGGTAAAAAATATCATTCGGATCAATTTTGTTATCAACCATCAAATCTTTTTTCGAGGATAAATTAATACTTAATGAGTTGTTTGATTTTTTCCATCGTTTACTATACGTAGCATTTGAAACAGCTTGTTGATTTAACCTGCGCTCAATATCAATTCCAGTCCTCTTGTTGTAATCGCCACTGCTATAATATTGCCCATTTACTCGAAATGTTTGATCATTGCGCATAATTTGATTATGATTCCATCTGAATACATAATCACTTTTTACATTATCAGATAATTTCAATAAGTCTCTATTTTCTGCGGAAACGCTAGAAGAAAAGTGTTGTTTTGTTTCAAGATGTATTCCACCTGAAAAAGAATATCTCTTCCTGTAATTATTTGTAAGTCTGATAGTTAAACCTTGACGATCAGCTAAGCTAGTAGTCAATTTTGAGTCCCAATAATCATTAGGTGCCCAGTAGTATCCTAGCCCATCAATAAATTGACCACGATAGCTGCTTTCCCCATATCCAGGCATAATCCACCCCGATTGCCGACGGCCACCTTTATGAGGGAAAATACCAAACGGTAAACCAATAATTGGTATATTATTTATGAAGAATGTGATTGGTTTTGCAATAACTTTATCATCATTTATCATTTTCATTTTGTTGCTCGCAAAATGAAAATGAGGATTTTCAAGATCACAGGTTGTGTATGTACTATTATCAATAAAAATAGTTTTTTTATCTTGATTCCTTATTTGAGTTCCAGTATAAAATCCATCTTCTGCACTGGTACGCCCTTTTAATACACTTCCTTTCTTTGATGATAAATTATATACCATTTCATTGCCAACCATAGGGTCTCGACCTTCTTCTATGATGGTTGGTTTAATCGCTTTAAAGGATGAGTATGCATTGCTTTTGGCTTTTGCTTCTAAGATATTTGTTACCCAATTAACATTTACAAAACCTGCATCTAAATTCATATTGGTATAATGAATTTTTGCATCACCATGAAGATCAGTTTCTTCTTCATTAACATTGTATTTAATTATTTCTGATGAATATGATATTGGCCCTTCAATATTTGATGATACTGTATCCGGTTTATATTCTCCTCTTGATCCACCATGAACAATAATTTTATTAATATCATTTTGATAAAACTGTAGAATAATTGTATCTCCTGAAGCAATATTTTCTCCTTGATAAATAGAATCTTCAAAAATATGATAGTGTGTTTTTGCCATACCTTCAAGCTGCAGAGAATCAAGCATTCCTTCATCAAAGAATCCTTTGAGACTGTTTCCTGATAAATCATTGACAAAATCTAGTATTAATTTATTATTTTCGTTTTTTGATGTTTTTTGATGTTTTTTAAATCCCTGGGTAATTGTTTTAACATTTGCCCCAGATGGTATGTAAATATTTTCCAGCACACCATTATTATATTTTAAATCAATTATTTTTCCGGAAATGGTTTGTTTGTTTTCTCTAATCTCAGGGTTTATGATTAAGGAAGTTGATTGTTCTGTTTGCTTATAAATTGCCTTACCACATGTCGCAATTCTTCCATCCTCACTTATTAAGACATTTCCTTTTGCAGTATACGAAACCGCATCCTGTTCTTTTTGCTTAGCGTAAAAAATAGAGTGTGATGTAATAATTTGATTGTTTTGTTTAAGTTCTGAATTTCCATAGGTAATACCACTATCTATATTAGAAAAATATGTAATTGTATCTGATTTTAGTTCATAATCATCATCCCAAATTCGCGAATTACCAAATCCATATAGAATATTATTTGGTGAATCAAAATGTAACGAATCACAAACTAACGATTTATTTTCATCAATGACTTTTACCATACCAACCATAGAGCTCTGTCCAGTTTTTTCAATATTGAATGCTTTATCGCAATTGATCACCATTGAGCCTTTTTCAAAAATTACATTTCCATAAAGATATTGTACTGATTGACCATTAACTATATCGTTTTCTAATACATCCGCTCGAATTAATCTAAGTTTTTCATCTGCAATTAAAGTTATCGGGAGAAATATTATTATAATTAGATAGGAAAACATTACGTGTTATATCTTTCTGGCCAATTCTTAATTAATCGTTCGCGAATATAGTTTTCATAACCAGAAGTTGTAGGTTGATAAAATAATTCTTGAACTCCATTCGGGAAATAATTTTCTTTTACAAACTTATCGCTATAATTATGTGGGTATTTGTAATCTTTGCCATATTTTTCTTCTTTCATAAGATTTGTTGTTGCATTACGTAAATGTAATGGTATAGCTGGAGTTCCATTTTTTCTCACTTTTTCTTGTGCTCGATTTATTGCAACATATGACGCATTCGACTTCGGTGCGCTAGCTAAATACACTGTTATTTGAGATAAAATTATTGCAGATTCTGGCATTCCAATAATTTTCGTTGCTTGAAAACCAGCAACAGCTAGCTGTATGGCTTGTGGATCAGCATTTCCGATATCTTCTGATGCTAAAATAATTAATCTTCTTAAAATAAATTCAGGTTTTTCTCCTCCTTCTAACATAACTGCCATCCAGTAAATAGCCGCATCTGGATCACTACCACGTATAGATTTAATGTATGCACTTATTGTATCATAATGAAAATCGCTATTTTTATCATATAGTTGAGTGTTTGATTGCAATGCTTCATCTAAAATAGTTTCTGTAATTAAATTATTATCATCACTCATATTCAACGCAATCTCAAATGTATTCAGCATTTTTCTCGCATCGCCACTGGAATATCGAACAAGTTTTTTTTGAATCTTTTTATTAAGAACAATATTTTTTTGTGATAATAAGATATCTGATTTAATACTTTGGTGCAAAATTGTATGTAAAGCATCATTATCTAATGGCTTTAGTTTTAATGTTTTGCAACGTGAAAGAAGTGGGTTAATTATCTCAAATGATGGGTTCTCTGTCGTTGCTCCAATTAAAATAATTAATCCTTCTTCAACTGCATGAAGTAGAGCATCCTGTTGCGATTTGCTAAAACGATGTATTTCATCAATAAATATAATGCTGCTAATACCATTATCATTATTTGCTTGAGATTTAACAAAAATATTTCGCAAATCTTTTACACCACTTGAAATTGCAGAAATCTCATATATAATTGATTCCGAAGATTTTGCAATTATACGAGCAAGTGTAGTTTTTCCACAGCCAGGAGGACCCCATAGAATCATTGAGTAATATTTATTTTTTGTTACCATTTCATTAATAATTCTTTTGGAGTCAATCAGATGATTCTGTCCAATGAAATCACTAATCGTATTAGGCCTTACACGGTCTGCAAGAGGAGGGAGGTGTGTGTTAAATAATGAACTAGTTTTAGTCATAAAAATATAATTTATCCTGTCAACGCGGTATTAACAAAGTTTTACGTTCATAATAAAATCATTATAATTTCTGATTTTATTACAATAAAATCGAATAATTAAATATGATAAAGAGAATTGTAAGAATTTTAATATTAATCAATTTGATATTAATTGGATGTAATAATAAGGAAATAATCATGGAAAATGGGTTAATCATAGAAGACAAATTAATAGGAGAGGGTGTTGTTGCAGAAAAATATAGTATCGCAACTGTGCATTATACAGGTAGGCTGGAAAAAGGGAAACAATTTGATAGTTCCAAACAAATTGGTAGAGAACCGCTCCGATTTACATTAGGCGCAGGACAAGTAATTAAAGGCTGGGATCAAGGAATAATTGGAATGAAAGTTGGAGGGCAAAGAAAATTAATTATTCCACCTCATTTAGGCTATGGAGATCAAGATATGGGCGTTATCCCTCCTAATTCAACATTAATTTTTAATATAGAATTAATTGAAATAGAATAGTTCTGTTTACAACTATATATAAAAAAATGATTAATATGAGCCACCGAGAGGACTTGAACCTCCGACCCGCTCATTACGAATGAGCTGCTCTACCAACTGAGCTACGGTGGCAATAACTTGTTAAAAAATACAAATCAGCAATCTTCAATTCAAATCTGAAATATAACTAGAATTTTGATAGTATTTAGCAGTTCTATATGCACCATAAATTTCACCTGTATAAAAAATGAGTGTCATGATACTAAATAGATTGCCTTTCATTGTTTTATTTTCTTTAAATGAACTATAAGCAGCAACTCCTGAAATAGTAATCATCCACATCCCCATAATTCCATCTAAAAATCTTCCGGCATACATTCTTCCAGTCCCAGGGAATACTATAGATAAACCTGCTGCAAGTAATGGAGATTTATTTGTCGCATTTTTTGTTGTAGTGAATTGCAAAGGATCAATCAATCGGTGATCTGGAAAATGAAATTTGCCATTCATATCATAGTGATAATCTAGAGCAAAAGGATTGCATCGAATGATACGATCAGCAGTAATAGCTAATCCATGAAATATTCCATGATTACTAATAGCCTGGCCGCCATAGTTACTGCAACTTGGATGAAATTGACAAGATAATAAACTTGAATTATAAGATAATCGTTGCCATCCAGATATAGGTAAGATCGCAACCTTTTCAAGAAAATTAATTTTAGGTGAGTGTAATAATGTATCAACAGGATACGGACTCTGTGCAAAAACAAAGTTTGCAATTAAATGAACTATTAAAAAAGAACTTTTCATAAGATATAAATTTTCATTATTACTAATATTAAATTAGTAATTAATTGTGAAAATTTGCTTGAATTCTTTACTCAATACATTCAATTTGTATTAATCATGATACCAAGATTTATATATTTATTTTTTGTTTTCTGTATTACAGACATTTATAGTCAAGCAAGTTTATTTATACTTCATACAAATAATACGAATGGTGCTCTAGAAAATTGCTATTGTCCGGACCGACCGCTGGGATCCATTGAAAAAAGATCATTGTACATTCAAGATTTTATTAATACAAACCCTAGAACCGTTATTTTCGATTCCGGAGATTTTTTCACTATGTCCAAAAAACTCCTAAAAGATAGTTTGGTTTCTGAGGCATATGCAACTATACCTTATGATGGTATTTTACTTGGTGATCAAGAATTAACTAGAGATGAAAAATTTTTAAATGATGTTTTACCAAAACTTGAATCATCAATTATATTATCTAATCTTGAATCTCCATCGTTTCCTTTCGTAAGACAATATAAGGTGATTAAGCGTGGCGGTCTCAAAATTGGCGTTATCGGGATATTGGGTAGTAATGCAATGAAGTATTATCCAAAAGAAATCAGAGATTCAATTGTATTAAGTGATCCTGTTTCAACAGTGAATGATATAGTAAAAAAGATTAGGCCACGAACTGATTTAATTATTTTACTTAGTCACCAAGGATTTGATCAAGATCAAGTCTTGGCTAAATCACTTAAAGGTGTAAACGTTATATTAGGCGCTCATAGTCAAACAGTCCCTAAAGAGCCTGTGATTATAAATGACATCATAATCAGCCAAGCAGGTAGAGAAGGATATTATGTTGGACTTATTGAATTAAAGCTTAGTAAATATAAAAAAATTGAAGAACATACAGTTTCAACAATTTCAATGACGCAAGATATGCCAGATCATCCAAGAATAATGGAATTAATAAAATACTTTGAAGAAAAAACAGGCTTAATTAACCGAAAAAAACTACAGGCTCTAGATGGAAAAAATAATTGAATATTTTGCTGCGAACCCAGTTCATCTAGCTGTAGCACTAGTTTTAGCTTTTGTTGTTTTATTTAGTTTTGTAAAAAAATTACTAAAACTTGGTTTAGTTATTGTTGCAATTTTTATTTTTTACATAGCATATCTGGTATACACAGGTAAAGAATTTGACCCAGATCAATTTGATGAAGTTGGCCAGAAAGCAAAAGAGATTATAAATGAAAGTAAGCAGTCAATAGAAAAAACCATTGATAAGAAGAAAAAAGATGCAGTTAATGGTTTATTGGAAGGTACTTAAAGTTTTGCTTGCGCGTCTCTTAGGCGAGAAGAAATTATTTTTAATATCCCATTCATAATTTCAAAATTACTACTCATTAGTTCATAAAATGCATCTTGAGATATTTTAAGCAGAGTAGTTTCTGCACTTATTGTTAAATCTGCAGATCTAGGTTCTTGGTCTAGTAAAGCCATGTCGCCTACAAAAGCACCTTTCTCTAATTCAACAAGAGTGCGATCTCCTTTGTGGACCTTTACTTTACCATTTGCAATAATATACATGCAGTCTCCAAAATCACCTTCTTTACATAATGATGTACCGGGTTGATACTCTTCTTCTTCAGCAATTTGAGCCACTCTAATTAATTCTTGACTGGGTATTGATGCAAATAGATCAACACTTTTAAGAATCATTGCTTTTTCTAATGTTGAATACATAGTTAGCTGGTTGGAATCTAGCAAATAATCATTTATCGGCCACCTATTCAAAGAATCTGGATTATTTTTTGCATGCCTAGTTATTATGTCTTTTATAATAAAACTATCAGGGAATTCATTCCAATTAGCTTTTTCAAGAATTTCTTGATTATTATTTCTAAAAGCATAATCTAATGTTAAGGCTACTTTCAATTCTTGTATTGTGCCAATATAATATCCCAAAAATTGATTTATATTGGTGGTTAAATCGTCAAAGTGGTTTTTTGCAACTTCACATTTTTCTTCAATGGGAATATTATCAATTAGTGAGTTGACAATTCTTCTTTCTTCCTTGGAAAAGATATTTTCAAAAAATTCTAATACATAAGGCAGCTTATCTGTTTCATTATTTAGAACATATTGAATATATGTTTCAATAGGAGTTTCAGGCTTATCTAAAATGCCAAGCTTCATTATAACAGGAATTAATTTTCTAACTTCATTTTGTAATAAATAGCGCAGTAATTGATTCTCTTCATCTTCATTTATTTGGGAAAGAGCAATAATTTTTTCATAAGCATATCTTGAAGTTTTAATTAACTCTTTTTTTGTAATAATAATTTGGTTTTCATCTAATGGTAATTCTCGCGCAATATGAATTAAGGAATCAACAGCTTCAGATTGTATTGGAGGGACTTTTGGGCTAACAGCAGATAGTAACAAATCAATAGAATTTTTTGTTGGATAATTTTTAATTGTTCGAATAACACCAATTATTAATGATTTTTCTACATTTTGTCTTTGAACATGTTTGATTAATAATTCAACAACTACATTATCATCATAAGCTTGTAACGCAGATCTAGCTGGAATTGCACATCTTGGATCAGATAAACATTGGATTATATGCGGAAGCAGCGAAGTGGACGCTCTTGATTCTGCTACTGATAAAGCAGCATCTCGAATCATAGAAGATTCTTGATTTAAATATTCAGCTAATTTGTCATCTGGTAAAA
>CEVZ01200486.1_pt1 | contig 11375 bp, 21 predicted proteins | sample 361371 | NCBI WGS metagenome assembly CEVZ01 (sample SAMEA2620217, study PRJEB7988) | marine metagenome | isolation source: saline water (ENVO:00002010), including
CTTCAAGTGGTGTGACCTGAGCATCAGCACTAATGAGATGATGGCTCAGTTCCCAGTGATCCCACTGCACGGCACAAGAACCAAGAAGAGTGTGAATGAGCATGGAACCTACTGGATTCTGTTCTTCAAGCTCCCTCGGGAAATGGAGATGTATCAAGAAATCTGGAAAATGGTGTTCAATTGCATGGCATTACTAGCCGATGGGTGCGAAGATTCACTCGAAGAGGCAATCGACACCATGAGAAGCGCAATGCTAAATCTGCAACAGAAAGCACTTGTGTAATACACTGAACATGCAACAACCTAGAATGCTTAGACAAACCCACAGGCCGAGAGTATCTCTAAGGTGCGATGGAGGAGAAGGACGGTTGAACCGTTTGGAGTACCAAACCCTTCCCAGAAATTGTGCCGATACAATCGACAAGCACGGACACACGCGAGTTTATGATCCGGTGAGTTTGGAAAGACAGGCTTGGACAGCGGAATGCCTGCACGATAGGGGGCCCCCCTCGTGCAGACGGACGACACACAACTCGAATTGATAAGGACCAACCTGAGAAGGTACACTTTTGAAAGTCCGAGAATCAAGAAGTGGGTCGAAGACAACAGCAACGGCAAGGTTCTGAACCTATTTGCCGGAATGACAAAACTGGAATTAGATGAAGTAAGGAACGACCTAAACAAACACGCTCCCGCAGACTATCACATGGACTGCGTGGACTTCGTGAAGCAATGGGAAGGCGAGAAGTTTGACACCATCATACTAGATCCGCCTTATGCCCTAAGGAAGGCTATTGAAATGTACGGAGGAAGGTACACTAGCAGATTCAAAATGCTCGCAGACGAGATACCTCGTATCTTGTCAGAAAAGGGTAGAGTAATCAGCTTTGGGTATCACACCACATTCCTCGGCAAAGTACGAGGCTACAGATTAGAGAAACTCTGTGTTTTTGCTCATGGCGGCGCTCAACACGCCACCATAGCGATTATCGAAGAGAAAGCCAACTGAACATGGAACAAAGATGCAGAAAATGTAATCGGGTTCTAACGACTGACGAATCAAGAGCGAGAGGTTACGGGCCCGTATGTGACGGAGATCACATTTGGGTCGATTTGGACGAAATCATCCGTCCAAAGAGAAAGACCCTTATGGAGAGATGCAGGTCGGGACTAAGGAGGATATTGCCTTGGCACGGAACTCGATGAAGAAAGCACTGCTGAAACAAGCAGCAACTAACAGAATACAAGAGTTTGGCCCATCGACGGCAACGGAGATTGCCTACTATGGAAGAACAAACAACGGAAGACTCCTCAAGGACTACAAAGCCGTCGGAATCAGCCCTCAACAGGCATACAACTGGTTGAGGGGGGATTCGGACTTCATTATTGTCAAGTCCAATATGTTCAAACTGAGGGTTAGAAATGGATAATTGCCCCCATTGCGGTGAATTGGTAGGTTGGGTGGACTTCGTACTCGGAGGACACATGACAAAGCAATGCATAGCAATCAAAACCGAAGAACAAGGGGACTGAACATGGAAAACTCGAAAGAGATACACGAGGAGAGGCAGAAGAAACTGCTCTCCGCGTTGGAAAGCACTATGGGAGAATCTTACATGGTCTCAAAGACGATCATTTTGACACTCTCCAGTAAGGTACAAGCAGAAAGCCCGATGCAGGCCGTCGAGAACGAGGACATACCTCACGACATAGCCAAAGCAATTCAAGAAGGCTTCCTGGAGGACGGTTCACAAGCCGTCTTGACAACTAAGGTATGGGATGATAAATATGAGAATCTCATCCTGGAACTAGACAATTGAGGACTGAACATGCCAACGCCAGGAACGATGAAAGTGGTGAAGAAAGAGACCGACAACGGTCCAGTCTACAGCATGGACATCGAGATTAATGAAGACGAGTTCGAATTGTTGTCTATCTTAGATATACAGAAACAAAGGCAGTTATGGAAACCATGGCAAGCGTCTCTTAGCGAGATGGGCAATGAGCCAGACAACATCGAACTATTGGAAAGGAAAATGGAGGAAAGGGCCGAGCTTCTTGCGAAACTTCACGCCAGAACAGGTGAGAAAATCAAGAACAACGAGCATTACATCATTGTGATGCAGGCCTATGAGGAAGCCGGAGAGAACGGCCTGACAGGAGAGGAACTGATTGATAGGTGCATCGAAATCCAAGCCAAAGGCAGAGTGACTGAGGCGATAAGGAAAGGATGGCCTAACAGAGCCAGAAGCATTCATGGCGATTTCAGGACATGCGGAATCGTCATCAAGGCAAATCGCAAGAGATCTACTGCCTCGTCTAGAGCCAGAGCCGCGATTACAGGAGATGAGCCTAGTCTAACAGCAGAGGTTTGGGTCAAGAAGAATCTTGGCATCAATGACTCCGTTTGAGCACTGAACATGGATAAAGACGGATTTGAAATCAGCTTCAGACTTTCTCCCGCTAAAGGGGCAGTCATGGCTGAGACACACAAAGAAGTAATCAAGAATGAGATAATTTCATGGATGGAAGACACATTCAGAAATCACAAAGTAGAGGACCTACAAGTCAAAGAGAGGGAAGGAATGTTCGATTTCTTCGTCGGAGACAGTGAAGAAGGCATAGTGGGTTCAGAATGCCCTAACTGTGATGATGGAGAACTAGAAGCCGATACTATTGACTTCAGAAATGGAATGATTATCTGCACAGCGGATTGTGGATTCACGATATACTCGGAAAACCGAGGATGGATAATGACGGACATAACAATCGATGAATGAACACTGAACATGGCTAGGAAGAAGGCAGAACCCCCAATCAAAGTAGGTGAGACTTGCACAACGGCTCGTTTGAAGCGAGCGAATGTGATGTCGAAGAATGACACCTATGCGAAGCATAACTGCAAGTGGGAGGTTCTTGATATACAATCTAGAATCAGAAGGATGCATGGCGGTGCTATGACACTCGTCCATGAGGTCACTCTGAAAGGAAAGCCAAAGACCCAAGCGGGTAAGACAAGGAAAAACCCAATTAAGATTCGACGGGTTTTCAATTAGCACTGAACATGGCTTACAACCCAACAATCTGGATCTGTCACATGGCAGACGAAGACCAAAAGGAAGTTGCAGATGCCCTCAAATCAGCGATAAGCGACATGAAGGAGGACAACTACTTCGGGCACACTCCCGAGCAACTGTTTGAAGATGGCATGGCACACAGGCTATGCAACCTGGAGAACACCATCGACATCACTCGATGGACCAGGGACTGAACATGGAAAATAAATTACAAAACCGTGAGCGTTCATGGCCTAAGCCGAACGAAAACGGTGTGTATGAAAAGGGAACCCATACTCTTGCCTTTGAGAAAGGTAAGGTCGAGGTCACGATAGATACGCTAGAGATAAGCCAAGGTGAATGGATTGCTGCGACGAGCGACCAGTTTGGCGACACTGGGTCAGGTTGTCCACTATACGCAAGAAGGTTGTATTCAAGCCAACAAGAGGCCGAAATAGACCAACTAATGCGTTATTATGATCACCGCTTGATACCAGATGAGGACGATTCACCAGGCAAAGCGCAGATGAAGAAGGCCGCAACTAAATGGGTGAAGGACGAACTCAGGGAAAGGGGAGTGAAACCAAAAGGGAAACTCGTTGGTTGGAACATCTACCTCTTCCGTGAAGACCCAGATACCGGGGAACAAATCAAGGAAGAATGGGACAATAATAGAGTCTGCAAAATAGCAGACGAGTATTTCTTCCGATTGAGAGACCAAGAAGAGGAATCACTCGCACTAGGAGAGGATATAACACAACTTCTCTAATACTGAACATGAGACTAACAGTTGAGTATGAACTACCAGTTCTACCAAAACAGAGGTCAAAGACACACACACTGGCGGGGAGAGAACTAACCCCGTTCCCAACCAAGATAATTAGGTTGGGAGTAAATGGAAAGACGGATAAGAACATCATGGACACCGTGAAAGGATGCAAAGGAGGATGCTTTGGTTGCTACGCAGAGGGCTCACAGGGAACTCTGAATCACGCAATCAAGTTTGACTCTCCACAATCGCAGATTCTGATACCCACTCAGCTTCAGACGGATTCGATGAGACACCTACTGAGGGTCTCTGAGCATGAAATCGACAAGAGATGGATTAGGAATGGGGTTATGGGAGATCCCTCGTACGACTGGGAGCTAACGACCAGAGCAGCGGAGACTGTCGCTATGACAGGTAGCCGTATGGTGATAATCACCAAGTTCTGGAAGATGCCATCAGACGAGCAGTTGGCAAGACTCGCCCTATCTGGGGCGATATTCCACTGGAGCGTCATAGCAGGCTACGATTGGACAGAGGAATACGAAAGCAACTCCAGGGTTCCTGGAATCATTGATGTTCTAGACACTTACAGGGACATGAATGCACAGGAATGCACATACATGCGCATTTGCACATTCCCCTGGAAGAAGGACCAACCACTCGAAGAAGGCATGGGTGCGATTCTACACGATGGGCAAGAGGCATTCTATGACCTCTCCATCAAGCACAAAATTAGGATTATTGAGACTCCCTGGAGATTCAACAGAACAGATCCTAGAGTGATGCACATGGATGAGTCGCAATTCAAGAACCCAAAGTCATACTTGGCGCTCAAGATGGGCATTAAGAACGATGATGGTTCTGCTAAGGTGAATCGAGGCAAAGTCTACGGTGGACCCCGTTATTTCAATGATGAACACGCCCTTACAGAGACGGAAGCCCATGTTATTGGGTGCGTAACTGACTGCCCCTCATGCCCGAATCAATGTGGTGCGAGGAGCGAGGCAACAATGAGAGCCGCAAAGTTGGCTCTGTAAGGTCACTGAACATGAATATGAACGCAAACGGACCAAACACTTGGTCCTTGTTCTCAGGAATAGGCGGTATGGACTTGGGATTCAAGCAAGCGGGATTCAACATCCAGCTTGCGAACGAACTAGATCCCAACCAGGCAGCGACGCACAAGGCTAACTTCCCTGATACGACACTGATAGAGGAATCGATACACCTGCTCTCCACTGATGATTTAGTGGACAGGTTCGGACTCCCAGATGTGATAATCGGAGGTTTTCCTTGCGTGACATACAGCAAAGCCGCCGCAATTGGTGGAAAGAGGCACTCGGATGCTAAACCAAAGAGGGACTACTCTCGCTATGCAGAAGAAGGCGGGGACTTGTTCTTGCACTACAGACGATTTGTTGCAGACACGCAACCTCAAGCGTTTGTAGTTGAGAATGTGATAGACCTCGCGGGTTGTCGCATCATAATGGAGACGCTAAGGAACACGCCATGCCCGATACAAGGAGGCAGACTGGGGAGATACTACACATTCACCTATGGGTGTTTGAATACGAGGGATTTTGGAATCGCACAGAACAGGGCTAGATTGTTTGTCGTTGGAATCAACAGGCAAGTGACAAAGCCGACAGTGAGGAGAAAGCCCCTGGAACACACGCACACCATAGGGGGTATTCTCGAGGAAAACCCAGATGTAGCTCCTCTCAATGGCAAGGTAATGCCACAATACATTCACAACCGAATCAACGGAGTCTACAGGGATAGGCCTTCGATAAAGGGAATCGGCAGGGATGTGATAGGCAACACTTGCATGGCACACTACGCTCACGACCAAAGCACAACGATGGTCCAGCGAGAGGACGGCACCTTGACTCCCTACTCGATTAGGGAGTATGCGAATCTGCAGGGATTCCCTGCAGACTTCATCCTGTCGGATAAGAAGCACGCATACAGAGGGATTGGGAATGCAGTCAGCGTCCCTGTGGCGAAGGCGGTTGCCGAGGCAGTAATGCCATTGATCCACTAGCACTGAACATGAATACAGAACTGAACAATCTCCGTGAGGAGATTCAAGGCACACTGGAGGTCGAGAAGAAGAACCTTGAGGCGTATGACCCGAGGTTTTACGACCCCGATAAGGAAATTTGTATGGGTTGGTGTGAGGCACTACAATATGTGCTAAGACAGATAGACCACATTGAGGGGGAATGAACTACTGAACATGGATGAGAATGACATACAAGTCATCTACAGGAGAGGCCAGACGAATATCGTCGCGGTAATCAAAGTGGATGACTCGTCAGAGACAGCAGACCTGGTTATCGGAGGGGAGACAATTTACGGAACCCCAGTGGCCGAGTATCTAGAGAAATACGAAGACGCAGAGGTAATGAGTCTCAAGGAGGCAGACGATCTAATCAGCCAGCAACTTGAGAAACAATACAGCAAAATCGTCGAGATAGAAGAGGAGAAATACACAGATATGCTAGAAGTTCTGCCTCCTGAGGTTTGGATGAGAAATGAGACATTCAACCACAAGGGAGACAACGGAACAGAATGCGAATATGTGGTGTCCGGATTCAGGATGATTGAATACATGGAATACGACTACACGGACCACTTCTACAAGGTGTCTGGAACGCCGGATGGCAGAGGAGACTGGTCGGAAGGCCCACGATACTTCGCAATGTGCAGAAAGGCAAACCCAATTGTGGAACCCAACGCCGACAAGCAATGGGTTATGGACGAAAGAGCGACTACTGCTATGGGGCAGTATGTCCAAGAAGTCCTTGACTGCCTTTGAACTGAACATGAAGAGCTTACGAGAAAGGCTGGTAGAGTTCCTGGAGCACCCAAAACCGCTGCAGGTGATTTACCACAACTTCGAAGACGAACTGCCTACCACTATTCGTGGTAGACTCAATGAAAACATAGGAAGATGCTTCCAAAGGATAGAGAGAGGAGTCTACATCGCTCATAGCGGTGACAACCAGGCTCTAATCATGGACGGTGACGCATGGGATGTCCTACCGACATTTCCCGACGACCACTTCGACCAGATTATCACCGATCCTCCCTACACTGCAGTAGACAAGCAGATGCAGACTGGCACGACCAGGAGCAGAAACCAGAAGGGAGGTTGGGACTTCAAGACGAAAGACCTCGACGAGGAAATCTTGCGGGAGCTATACAGGGTGTTGAAGCCAGGAGGACACATGTTCGTGTTCATGCCTGCTGCCGCACGCACCCAGTATGGAGACACGGACGAGTACAACTACCGTCAGAAGCAACTGGCTATGAGCGTAGGGTTCTGGTACAACAGGACATGGATATGGGACAAGAAAATACCTGGAATGGGCTACAGAGGTAGGGCGAGATACGAACCAATCTACTTCTATTCCAAAGGAAAGCCCCACAACATGGGCGGATTCAAGACGAAGCCGAATCCACAGCACTATGTCCATGACATACTGGAAGCACCAAGACCCAACCCGAGAACCAAGCTCCATCAGACAGAGAAGCCAACTGAGATTCTAGCAGATATGCTACAGTTCGGTTCAGAGGAGGGAGATCTAATCCTAGACCCCTTCGCTGGCGCACTGGGTTTGGCTGAGGCTTGCCTGAAAACAGGCAGAAATGCCGTTTGCATTGAGTTGGAAAGGGAGAACATTGAAACGGGCCTTACGAGGTTCGACTAACACTGAACATGAATGCTGTAATAACGCCTACCGAAGATACGGGGAAGTTGAAGGCCCGTATCGAAACGGAAGAGTACATCTATGAGGAGTATGATTTGGAATGAACCAGTTTCACTCAAATGCGATGTGTGCGGAGCAGCACATAGGCGAGTGAAATACAAGGAAGGCCACCCGAAGAACGATGACCCCAGGCTTGACATTTGTCAGGTATGTGGGCATTCATTCTCAGAGGAAGAATAGCACTGAACATGGAAAAGACAAGAGAACAGATAGTGGAAGACTTGATCGACCACGCTAAAATCTTAGGTAAAGGAAACACAGAGGACTGGCAATTCATAGAGAACATCAAATCTATGGGTAGTGCTCTACTGGAAATGGATGAAACTGATTCAGAGTGTCTGGACCGCTATCTCTGTGACGATAGCCCAGACCATCTCAACGACGACGGATATAACTGGATTCTCAATCATGGCTTCGATGAACTTGAAACCGAAGCCGAGAAAGCCGAGTTGATTCGTGAATATATCAAATTACAGGACAGGAAGATTAGCCGGTCTGACAAAGAAGATTTGCTTATGTATCTGGATTTGCCTATTGGCAGTTATTTTCTGCCCGAGGACTATGACCCGAAGCGGTCATCGTGCTATGACTTCAAGGCCGAGGTCGAGGAAGCATACGGAGTGAAGGCGGGACTAGCGGGCATTCAAGGCGACCACTTCTGCCTGATATGGTTGAAACCTCCCGAGGACTACACCTATCCATCTGGAATAAAGTCTGAGGATGAGGTGTGCTACTATGTCCAGCCCGCTTGGGATAAGCCGAGCCAGGACAATGAGTGGAAAGGCGAATGGTATCTTGAAATTCACCCACAGGAGGAGAATTGAACTACTGAACATGAAGATAATTATGCTCAAGAAGCCTAAGAAGCCAGCACAATACATTGTGGTGGACAAGAAAAGCGAATATCGTTGGGCGGAAGATTTGGTTTCGACAACTAATGTATTGAGGCCAAGCTGGAAATGTGTGATCATTGAAAATACTTCGATGAGTGATGTATTCCCTGCTTCAATTGTACAACAAGCGGTAGTCGAACCCTTGAGGCCCGTCAAAACCGAAGAAAGCGATATTCTCAAGGCACTAGAGGCCTTGATGTGAACACTGAACATGGATGAAGATGTCAGGAAGTTCGTCGGCCACGCATGGTTAGACGAACATAACGATACATATTTCGTGGTGGAACTGGATGTGGCTGACCTCAAGGAAAAGCTGTCAAGATTCACCACCATAATGGAAAAGGAAAAGGACATAGGCGGAATTATAACCGTAGCCTCAGATCCTACTGAAATCTCACAGGAGTCAGCCGAGAAGGCATTGGGCTTAGTAGGAGACCACTGGGAAACAGGGCAACTTGTGGAATACAAGGGCGAAGACCTAGAAGAAGAAGAAAAGCATTACTTGAGGTACGGAAGAATACATTTCCTCGATACATGGGGGTTATCATCAGCGACCCCCCCAAAGCCTCTTCATGTCGAATACATTTGCTATCCCAAATACTGGGGGAATGAATGTGCAACCGTCGAACTTACCTTAGAGTAAGCACTGAACATGGAAAAATACGCAGTAATCACCCAGCACCCCGAGACAGGGGAGTACGATGGGTGGTCAGTATGGAAAGAAGGAGACGATTGGTTCTCAGGAACGCCTTTGGATGGTGGAATGGGCTACAAATTGCCCAAGAAATACATCGTCTTCAAAGGAACGCGAAGTGAGATGAGGGAGAAATACGACACACTCGTTGGAGATGGTTGGAGAGAGGCAATCATAGACTCGGGCTGGCACGAACCAGTCAAAGGGTATCTGCGGGGAAATGCTCGAAACGGCAACCGCACATGGAACGGCTGGGCTAACCCAGCATTCCCTCTGGAAAGCATCAAACAACTCGCCAAACAGTTCGACGAGGGCTTCTGGGAGGCAGGGTATGGTGATCGCTGGGACTTGAACGAGGAAGATTGGAGCATGAAGATAGTTGAATGTGATGAATGGGCCTCGGGCGACCCTTCAGAGGAATTCCCTCCTTACTCCGAGTGGAGCACAATTGATGTCGCCACAGATGACGGAATCAAGAAGGTCAAGGTATTGCACTGTCCTGGTGCAGGTTATACTTGGGACGAGCAATAGCACTGAACATGGAGACAAAGACACAAATCGATGTGGCTGAAGCTACTCGACAAGTGATAGCACACAGCACAGGAAGCACGACCCTTACTAGGGCGTGTGGGATGAATCCAGGAATCCTGTGTACGGAAGGAGTAATGGGAGTCGCTGAGACTGCAAGGGCATTCTGGCTGATCGATATAGTAGGGAGTCTGAAATATGATCCAGAAGTTTGGGCTGAGATGAATCAGCACAGGCTGATTATATGCAAACTCAAGGTCAATCTTGAGGAAAGCACAGCAGTCTTCACGGCAACACAGATGGCTACGGGCGAGGAAGAAGAACCGCCAAAGCCAATCTACACACAGAAAATCAACCACACGGATTTCCCACTCGAGGAAATGGAGATGTGGATTGACATGCAATCGAGGGCGAGCCAGGGAGAGCAGACGCTTTTCCTACCGCTTGAGTATTGAGCACTGAACATGAAAGGAATAGACCAATTCTGCGGCTTCGGAGGTTCCTCCGAGGGCGCGAAGATGGCTGGTTATGAGATTGCGTGGGCTGGAAACCACAATGAGTTGGCGATCCAAGTTCACGAATTGAATAACCCTACGACCCAGCACGCATGCGAGGATGTCTTCTTGACTAACTACATCGACGATGTACCAGACTTCGACTTCCTCATGTCATCCCCTGCCTGTCAGGGGCACAGCACAGCGAGCCAACCCAGGAGGAGACGCTATCACGAAGCACAGAGAGCAGTAGCATGGGCTACTATCCAGTGCCTAGATATGAAGCGCCCAGAATGGGTTTTCGTTGAGAATGTGCCCAAGTTCAGGAATTGGGAGGCTTACGGCAACTGGCTGGGGTCAATGAGAGCGTTTGGCTACGAGGTGGAAGAGCACATACTGACTGCGACGAATCACGGAGTTCCACAACTTCGAAATCGGTTGTTCGTAGTAGGTAGGCTCGGAAGCAAGCCAAACCTGCAATTTGAGAAGGCAACAGAAGTACCAGCATTTATGGACATCATGGAGGACACTGACGAAGGCTGGGAGCCGATTTCCAATGCCTGCAAGGGCGACAAGATTCGGTTCAAGGCTGGAAGGGAGAAGTGCGGACGCACATTCCTGTCTCAGCAGACTACTGGACACAGGGGAGTTCCTCTGCATGAGCCAATACGGACGATTACCACCAAAGACCAGTGGAAACTGGTCGATGGCGACCAATCACGCAAACTGACAGTCAGGGAGATAAGCAGGGCAATGGGATTCCTGGACTCCTACAAGATTCCCGACATAGGGAGGACTAGCTCAGTCGCTGGACTAGGAAATGCCGTATGCCCGCCTGTGATGCGCGACCTGCTCACACAGGCTATGGGCTAACACTGAACATGGACGATGACAAGAGAAACCCCCCATGGACATTAAACACCATAGGGGAAGTAATTGAAAGCATGGAGCAACTAAAGGAAAAAGGATTGAGCGATGAGACACCAATAGTTTGGTATCATCTTGAGAATCATAACCTCGAAGGACAAGAGATTGAGAACATTATGATATTGGATGATGTCGAGAATGTCGAAGACCGTAAGCATTGGGTCGAAATCACTCTACAAGAAATAGAGTAACACTGAACATGGATAATCGGAAAGACGCGGTTTGGTTTGATACTGGA